>JACLAA010007026.1_pt1 | contig 48069 bp, 66 predicted proteins | sample 8027891 | NCBI WGS metagenome assembly JACLAA01 (sample SAMN15724900, study PRJNA655200) | protist metagenome | isolation source: fluorescence activated cell sorting (FACS) single amplified genomes of... | place: Spain: Blaines Bay Microbial Observatory, Mediterranean Sea | collected 2016-01-19 | reverse complement strand
TCGGTCAAAAAAGGTGGAATATTTGTAGACAACGCACCGATCAGCGGTTCCACAGGACATTTGCGTGGAAAGAAGTATGGATATAAAAAAGGAACTGCCAACAAATCCGAATGGCTTGCGCGGGGTGCATATAGAACGCCAAAAGGAGCGCGGGGTGCACAAGCGCGATACAAAATAAAATCTTCATTAGAGCGAGCTAATCGTGGCTAAAGACAAAGACAAGGACTCAGCCGCGCGGAAAACCGCACGGTATGCAGGTGCGGCTTTGACTGCAGCTGGAGTACTTGGTGCGATCAAGGGTCGTCCATTTCTCAAGATGTCGGCGCGTCGAGCGACCGGAAAAAGAGACCCACAAAAAGATTTAAGAGATTATATAGCCGGGAGTCAGTCTGCGATGAATGAAGGAATTGCTGGTAAAGTATATGGAGCTAAACTCAAAAGAGAAGCGAAGAATTTTCCCAGACAATCACGCGTATCTGGCGGAGGACAGGTACACTCTAAAAGATCTCTAAAGTACGAAAACGACAAAATAGCGAGAGCGATCCGCAAGGCAAAGGCAGAAGGTAAAAGCACTAAGGGCATTGCTAAAAAAATAAGAGATGACATAGGAATGGAGAGTTTTCAAAACTCCCACTATCGTAGATTTCGATCTGGCCATAAAGAAGCATTAAAGCATTACGACTGGGAGGCGACTTCCAGCGTTAGGCATAGGCAAAAAACATCGGGCATGGATGGCCGTATGACGCAAGATCCTAAAACTGGCAAGAAAACATTTGCCGGGCAAAAGGGGAAAGCTTCTCTTAGTAGAATCTCTACGGGACGAAAAAAGCTTTTGGGCAGGAACGGGTTGATACAAAGACATATGAACGAAGGCTTGAATGAAAAAGAAGCCGTCGCTAAAGCGTTGACCGCGAAAGACCCAGACATCAAAAATTACGCTAAAGCACTAGTTGCGTCAAAGAGTGGTGGTAAAAAGAAATTAGGCCTTAACCCATTAAATGTTTTAGCTGATCAGAATGCATATCGTAAATATCAAGCAATCGCGGGAACGGCTCCAGTAGGCATTTTAGCAGGTGGCGCGTTGACAGGAGCTTCTTATTTGAAGTCTAAAAATAAGAAAAAGAAAAAGAAGTGAAACTGACGCAAAGAGAAAAAATTTTACTCAAATACGTTCTTCCCAAGAAGAAGTTACGAGTTAAGAAAAGACCAAAATCCATAGGCGAAGCATTAGGGGATTCAAAACCTTTACATAGTCCAGTATCATTAAAACATCAAAAATTCGAGAACATGAACCATTTAATACAATTAGAGGAGAAGTTGAATGAATCATTTGAGTTTGCCATGCTTGGGCCGAATGTAGACAAAAAAGGGCGGAACAAATGGGATCGCGCCGGATTAAAAACTCCGGGTTCAGGCAAGAAAGCTAAAGCTCGTTCAAAATTTAAGCACAAGGGAACCCATATGCAGGTGACGACAGGATCTGGCAGGAGGATTGTTTTGCCTATGCCGGGCTTACCCCATATGGCTATTCCAGCTCAAATAAAAGCTGCAAGGCATAACGCGAAGAGATAAATATGAAACACTTAATACAATTAGAAGAAAAGCTAGACTCGATTGAGTTTGGATACACGAAGCACGGAACGGACGAGGAGACTGCTCGCGCTAAAGCAATGGCACTCCTTGCGAGTGGCTTAAGAAAAGCTGACGCAAAGTCTCCCGGCATGGCTATGATAAAAGGCACTCCTACTGAAGCTTTACTTACTGAGCTTTTGGCGCGCAAACAAGCATATCGTGCATCCAAAAAGGGTATAGGAAACTTAAAGGCTGAAATTCCATTCGTTGGTATGGGGTCTTCTGGAAAGAAAGAGCTTGAAAAGCTTCAAAAGAGAAAGAAATGAACCGCTTAATACAGCTAGAGGAGAAGCTCGATTCGATTGAGTTCGCGCGTCCATTGACGCGCAAAGTAGCGCTTAAGCCACCCAAAAGTAAGGTAAAATACAAAAGAGCTAATAGAGTTAGCTCGGTTTCAAGTCAGCCATCTGGGCACGTTCCGAAAGACAATTTAAAGAACCTACTGGGAAGACTTGGTTTCGTGAACAAAGAGGAGGTCAGAAGAGCACTAGAAAGATCAAAGAAATGAACCATTTAATACAGCTAGAGGAGAAGCTCGATTCGATTGAGTTTCAGGAACAACAAGGTGGGGGTGTAGATCCTGCGGTCATTCAACAAGTCGTGAATGATGCCCAAAGCATGGGTCACGAGGGAGAAACTAGGGTGGCTATTTCTCAACAGTTGTTCCAGAAATTAAATTTAGCACTTCAAGAGTTCTACGCGAACAAGAATCAGGTTGATGGACAGATAGTTCAGCAAGCCCTTAAGCAATGAATACGAACAAGCATGTCCGTAACCGGTACAATGCAAGGCGAAAAATCGCTGCTGCGGCACCACCGCCAAAATCACCACCGCCAAAACCAAAGCCGGGGGGCGCGGGAGTACCTGCCGCACTAATAGCTGCGGCTCTTGGTACGATGTTGGTTACTGGTACTTTAGGGAGTACTATACGAAAAAAGAAGAAAGAAAAAAGGACTCACGATTTATCAAAAAGGATATTGATGTCCGAATATCCAAACCTAGCGCCATACCTCATCATGCTTGACATGAGAGAAGCGAAAAAATACAACTACAGAAGAGAGAGAAAGAGCGCTATGCGAGTTTGTGGAAACTGCCAGAACTTTTTTGGTGGACAATGTAGGCAATTCGATATTAACGTACCAAATTCAGGAAAAACAAACGTATGCGACGTTCATGAAATAAGATCGCGTAGTTGACAACAAATTATATTATTATGACAGCACCTATAGACATTGAGAAGATATTTCCCAGTTTCGAGCTTTTGACGGCTGGAGATAATCCAGACGCCGACACCGGAGCCGATGAAACAAACGCCAGCTTAGACCCGACTCAAGGGGCGGGCTTGGCTACTTTAGCATCAGGAGCGGTAAGCACCGTTAGCGTAGATAATGCTGGGACTTTTTATACGACTCCTCCAGCAGTTACATTAAGCGCGCCGGCTGGTGGAGCTTCCGTAGCTCAAGTAAACTCATCCGTGGCGGTCACGGTTACTGGTATTCCCGCCTCCGGCAAAAAGCTTTCCGTTGATGGGACTGACATTACTTTTGGAGACGTGGCATCCGGTACTGGTGACGTAAAGACCGATATCGTGGGAACGAGCGAAGTCGTGGAAGGCACCGCAACGGGGACGATCGCGATTAGCGCGTCTCCCAATGTGCTTCTCGCTGGTGCGTCTATTACTATTGATGGCATTACGTTTGAAGAAGGCGGATCGAATGGGGGTGGAACTGATTGGGGAAGGTCTGGTACTAATGCTGATGCCGCGACAAACTTGGCTGCGGCTATTGACGCACAAGCCAATTTTGTCGCTTCAGCCGCGGGGACTGATATTACCGTAAGCTATGCTTCCGCAGGGTCTGCTGGAAATGTAGCTATAACTTATGGTACTGGTTACACTACGGGTCCGGCGGCGCTTGAGAATGGAGTTGATGCAGTAGCTGCCGGAGACGCAAAGGATGATTTCGCCGCTTCTATCGCTCAATACATTCGCGCAACAGGTGGCGGGTTGGCTAACTTTAGCGCTGAAGCCGCATCGAACATCGTTACTATTTCTTACACCGGATCCAATGGCACTGACCCTGCGTCACCTGTAGGTGACACGAAGAGCGTTACTACGGACGCCGCGGCCATTTCTGGAGTTGGATCACTCACGTCTGGAGCGGTTGAGTTCCGCACCGCAACCGCAACTGCCGCGCTTTTCGCAGAGACTGACGCCACAAATCGCGGAACTATTGAAACTATTACCGTGGTTGATGCAGGTAGCGGGTATTCAGGAGTGCCAACAGTTACTATTCCAGTCGCGCATGGTAATGTGATTGAAAAGATTGGTAAGCTTGGAGCTGACATGGTATCCGGAGGCGGAAGTTTTGATTACGCCAAAGATTATATCGCTATCGCTCTTGAAGATTTTAACATCAACAACGCGTCTGGCGTTTTGAAAAATCCTCTTTCTTCCAGCGAAGCAAGCGAGAACACCGGAGATTTTCGCAAGTTGGTATATCACATACTTCGCAGGGTTGAAACTTATCTTTCCGAGCAGGAATCCGTAGCAAGTGTTGCCGTAAGCACAGCCGGAACTTTATATGATGCCGCAGACACGGTTGCAATCACCGGTGGTGGAGGATCTGGAGCTACCGCATCTCTCACAGTAGATACAGGAACAGGTGCGATAACCGGCGTTGCCGTAGACACTGCCGGTTCTGGATACACATCCACACCGAGTGCTGTTATTACTACGAGTACTGGATCGAGTGCCGTTCTTGACGTCACCCTTTCCACTAACACTCCGGCTAAGTTTACTTGCTCAAAGGGCTTTCTTTCTGAGAACACCGCAACCGATGAAGTTTCACGTGACTATACTACGAGCTTCACGTTTGACGAGTCAGGTTTGGAAATGTCTGCAGAATCTTAATTTGGTTATACTCATTGTTGTATTATTCAGGGGGCGAGGGTTTGGGGTAGCTCTCGCCCCTTTTCTTTTAACAATATGAAACAAAACAAAGACACGGTTCACACACTTTGCTGCGGTAAGAATAAGTGCCCGCAGGTAACTATTGATAAAAAGACGGGCGACGCGAAGCTTACGGATGATTTTGGTGGTAAAGTCATTCTTGAAAAAGTACAGTTCGACCTATTGAAGAAAAAAATAAAGGATGGAAGTATCTAATGTATTGGCTGGAGTAGGGCTAACGATCCTTTTCGTCTATGCTACTCCGCTTAGGCCAATACGTAGTTTACTATCCTTTTCCAAGTTCACTAAAGAACTCGTAACCTGCACCCTTTGCGTTGGCTTTTGGGTGGGAGTTGGGCTTTCCATAATACATACGGAGTGGACATATGCTCCAATAGTACCAATAGTAGCGTGGATGTACGATGCTATACACGGAAGGTTAATAGGTGAATACTAGAGAAAGATTAAACAAATCCCTGCGGTTAATGGAGTTTTCCAGAACTTCAGGTAATTACGGGAGAAATAAGAGCGATGGCCCAATGCAACAAGCTGCGCTTAACCTAAAGCGAGAAAAAGGGGAACTTGCTGATCTTGAAGAAGCTTTAGATAACACTCACAGCAAAATGAAAACAAGAATCGCAGCCCTGAAAGCCGCGATTAAAAGGAAAAAAAACCGCATTAAGATATACCAAGATGCCTACGACAAGCTTGAGGAAAAAGAAAAGGCAAAGAACCAATCGCGCAGCAACCGAAAAAGGCTAAGTAAAGTATTTAATGATGACGACTGGACAAGCTGGGGCAGAATGAGTGGAGCGCCTATGGGCAAGCAAGTTATGGTCACATACGTTCCGCCGGGGTATTTTACGTAATGGGCTTTATAACTGGAGAGATCGTCATTGGGGACGGGCTGTCAAAGCCCGCTTCTACGCCCGCGCAATCCGTGCGAGACCAATTTTGCAAAGCAGAAACCCCACGCGCCAAAGTTGTCGTTCAAAAGATTAGTAAGGCACATGGGATGCTTGACACCGAGACTGTCCGTGTTGACGGTGAGCTAATGGACTTAAATAAAGCCATTTCGACCGGTCGCATTACACGCGATGAATATTACACGCGATCGAACGGAAGGGATGGCCATAAGCTTGGTACTCCAATTAAAGACGAAAAACCCAAAAGGCGAGCGCCACAAGGATATAAGGTAACGCCAAGCGGATACATTGTTCCGCGACCAAAAATTGTACCTGATGTAAAAGAGCCTGCTTACATTCCTCCCGATATCACCGACAAGGCACAAGAGCGCGCCATAGCCGCGAAAAAAGCGGAAGAAGAAGAAAAGAAGGCAAGTAGAAAGGCAGAGTTTGATAGAATAAAAGAGCGTCTGGATTTCCAATATAAGCGCTACAAAGAAAAAAAAGCAGAACACGAAAAACTAGAACAACAGAGACGGGACTATTTAAACAGGAGAACAAAATGCGGTTTAAGTTATAATGGACATTACGCACATTCAGATGCGTGCATGGTAGAATTACCAAAACTACAAAACGTGTTTAGGGAAGGGGATAGGCATCGAAAAGCTGCGTTCAATACTCTGAACATTTCTATACAGGGTGTAAAAAAAGAGATTAATAGATTAAGCCTGCCAGATATGAAAGAATTTGGAGATTCCACTCATTGGATCACAATGTATCCATTAGACTAATGTATCTATTTAAAGAAGTTGAAAGTTCGGAAAATTCAAACTATTTCACAAAATGGGATTGTTGGCACATTGACGGCGTAAACTTTCGCGAACATGAATCCGCAATTGATGCGGCCGGCTTTACTACTACGCTTCCAGAACAGTCACGATATTTAACACTTTATGAAGAGTGGTTATGGAACAATGCGAGTGACGTTGTAGCGGTTAGAGAAAAAAATGGCTTATGTACATATAGAAACACATTGCATAAGGACAATTCCTTATCGTTTATGCAACACTGCGTGCCAGTTAACAGGAAAAAAGAACTCAGAAGGGTTAATGTTAATTTAGGTAGGGATGCTGTTACGAAGGAAAAAATTCTGCCAATTGTCGTGTACAGGGCAGATGCAGTAACACAAACTACTGGGGAGATCATAAGTGAGTTTGGGGAATTAAACGGTGATGATTTAATCCTTAACGTAACTAACAATCGTTGGGGCTGGGACACCGCGCGAGATGGGTATTTGGTAGGGGACGATATACATGGAGGTACAATTATAGAATACCTTACAGCTCCACTCACGATGGCGTTTAGCGATTTTAATGACTACAGCACTCCGCAAGCCGGCGTTGGCGTTACCACGACAAAATGCGGCCAGAACATAAAAATACCAGCAAATGCGGTAATACACTCAGGAATTACGATAGACGGCCGAGTGTATTGGCAAACTTCAAAAAACTTTCGTCCTCTTCTGGAGGAAGATTTTATTTACGATTTTAGGCAGGAAATCGTATATATCTATAAAAATGGCGCGGCGGAACCTTACTCGCAAATGGGCCTTAAGGTGTTTGAGGGGATGACCACCTACATCTGTATGGATGACGATTTAGAACCCACTTATGGATTGAGGTATGGAATAGTTGATAGAATGACACATGATGCATTATCTAAAGTGTCTGACGACATACTATCCAAATTTACGAAGATGGAAAGTATAAGTGGGAGCGTATATTACAAACTTACGGGTAGTCTTAATGCTCAGGAGCAAAAAGAATTTATACTATTGACGGATCAAATGATGGACGACATATCAGAAAGCGAAGGCGAGTGGGCGATTAGTATGTCCACGTTCTAGCCGTTATTTTTGGTAAAAGTGGCAAGTATGCAAGATCCTCGTGAAATTTTTATGTTTTTCGTGCTAATTGCATTTGCTACGCTTGCAAGCGCAATCGTTATGCTTATGAGCATAAGTTGCGCACACAATACGTCTCCGCAAAAATGCAATGGGGATGAAATACGCGTTCATGTATGCCCAAAAAAAGGACATGGACCATGTTACTTGTGTGACGCTGACGTTATTCATAATCCCTAAATTCGCCTAGATCGGGAACATATGGGCGATCTGGACGATCAAAGATGATGCCTTTTGCGCATTGCCTTATGACCTCTGCGAGATTGCGACGCTCACTCTCTTCTATTTCTTCGGATTCCGTGCTAGGCCACGCAGGTCTGCGTGATTTGATGCTTCCCTTTATGTAGCCAACGTACGCAGGGTCTGATTCGTGAAGTGCCGTTTCCTCATCTGGGCGTTTTGCGTATGTTGAACACACAGGCGCGCAATTAGGGAATGCCCATTTTGACTCCTCGCATTCTGTGATAAAATCCCAATGCGAATGCTTTAATTTTTTGGAGATGCCCATAGCGGATGTTATGCCATATCCGCAATCAGAATGCAGCTCTCCATTTTCTTCCCATTCCATCAGGTGCTTGCAATCATAGCAACATTCTTTAGTCATTTTTCAATCCTTTCACCACGGCATTACGCGCGACGTTCCCCAAAGGTGAGCAACAGCCCGCTCCTGCGTATATTTCATCTTTTGATATTTTACCATCTTCCACGAGACCACACGCGTATGCGCCCGGCGCGTCTCCATGCAAGAAGTCGCATCCACCCGAAACCTTGGAGCCATGTGCGACTCCAAGGTAACAGGTGAACTTCTTGCAACAGAATCCCGAACGCACGCATGGCGGGATTGGAATCCCATCAAGCATGCCCGGACTCGCAGGCATGGACGTTATTTGTCTTTTCTTCTCCATATGCGTATCTCCTGTATTACAACGTATACAAGTAGCCCTATGCACACTATTACTGTTTTACTCATGTGTATGAGTGCCGAGTCGGAGCCACTTGTCTACGTTCGTGCCTTTGGGAAGGAAGCCTTCGCCATCTGCGATAGTTGGCTCTTCCTCTGGCTCTTCCTCTGGCTCATCCTCTTGTGACGCGCTGTGTGTGTTTCCATATAGTTTCTTTCTGCATTCCATGCAGAATACTCCATCATCATCTATCACGGCGAGCGTAACGTCCGAATCGCTGTATTCAGATTCATCCACGAACTCGCCATCTTCATCTTGCCTGCAACATTGATGTATGTGCGGGCGTAGTGTTTTCTCCACAATATCACACGCCCAACGCACCTTGTCAGGGTGCGCGGGAGTGTGTTTGTCTAGAGAGGCTTTCGCCGCGTTAAGCACTATGTCTAGCGCGCTTGGCTCACTCATCGTCCTTGCCTTTTGTGATGCCTTAACGCTTCAAACGTAACATCCAAGTACAGCGTTACGGGTTCATCCTCATCTATCATTTTCACAAGCCATTGCGTGCGCATGTGATCATCGTTGTGCACGAATGACAGCCCAAGTATGTGCGTGCCATCGGGGTCGATGTTTTTCTCAATCAAGGGCGTTTCGCATTGCCTGTTGAAGTTGTTTTCTTCAGCATTCTTGCATAACGCGATGAAGCTATCTGAATCAACGTATTCATATTTTGCAGCAAGAGGCGGATATCCTTCTGGGTGCGCCATGTTATTTGCCCTCCTTTTGCTTACGACGCATGCGAGCGTGTACCTTGTCCGTGGCATCCATTGGGCATTCCGCGGATAGCGTGACCTCCTTCTTGACTCCATCTTCGATGTACTTAACGACGTGTGGAACGTAGCGCATTGAGTCTGTTAGAGATGAGTTAGATTGCGCCGTGTAAGCGCATATTATTGAGTATTCCATTGTTATTTATCCTCCTTGTGTTCTATGTTCTTGTGAGCGCCCGTTGCTTGGTCGAGCAAGAATTGTGAGAATCCGCCTACAGAGTCATGTAGGAATTTCGTCACATCAACCTGCGCGTTCAGATTTGAGAAGTGAATCTCAATCATGCGCACGAGTGGACTCGCGTCCATTTTTCCGGATGCATCATTTGCGTTTATGTAATTGGTCACCTCCGTGGTGACCGCGTGTTTGAGTTGGTTTATATCCATTGTATTTTGTGTTGTTGTATTGCGTGTCGCGCCGAGCGCATTGACAGGGGAAGTTCACGAAGAAAGTGGTACACCTCTGGTCTTCGACCAGAGCTGTACCAGATGGATCGTGGTTTCGACCCCCTACTACCCTGACTAAAGTCAGGGTAGCAGGGGTTTTTTCTACGAAACATCAGAACGGTTCCTTACGCGCCGGTATGCCATCGCGCTTGCGAAACTCGTCTATGCATATGCCCATACGACCATAGGTGTTTAAGACTTCTTGCATAAGCAACGAGTGTTCATCATCTATGACGTTTACATGAGCGCAGTCTCCCCAGTCCCGAAACCAATATTGACAAGCTTTGCGACCCATTTTATCTGTCGCATTGAAGTCAAAGTAGTACATTCCCGGATCGTTTTCATACGTGAATACGTGGTCGTTAAAAGGAAACATGAACTCATCCGATGGACCACCCCATGAGAGTTGCCACCTGAAGCATGCATACTTGTTTCCTAATTCGCCCGATAATACGTAATCGAGAGAGAGGGAGTAGTCTTTCAACTTCTCATATTGCTCGCGAATTTCATCCATGCTTCCTGCCCTACACAAGTCTATGACTACCATATCTCTAATTTCCGATACAGTATTTGCGTAACGTGTGCATATTAGGTCGGCGCACTTCGCATCACCCATTCGCATCCTCGCTTTCCTGTTTGGGTTCTACGTCGCATTCTTGCGCTCCCGTGATTGGGTCTCTTCCAGCGTGTACGTTCTTCAGCATGTTTATGAATTGGATGGTACGCATTAAACGTGACTCCAAGTCTGTGTCTCTGCCAAGCCCGCCCGGATCCGTGTCAGGTGCATGATCAAGAGCCACGAGCCGCATACATAGCGACTCGTAGACTATCTCTATATGCTCACTCATCCGAGCGAACACATTTGAGAAGTCCCGAAGGAGATCAAACTCACGTTCGTGCTGCGTTAACGCTATTGTTAGCTCATGCCTGCACTCACGTTCCTCTTCGGAGTCTCCTCCGAAAACGTTACGCTTGCACATTTCAAGTGCCACTTTAATATTGCGGAACGCGCGATCGGGACGATCCTCTATGTTCGCACCTAAGTACGGCATTGAGAGAATGCCTTTCAGCTCCTCACCTATCTGAGCGCTCGTGAAAGGCTCATGCGTGAATCCATCAGTCTCAATTTCAGATGATGGGTTGAATGGGGGTACGCTGTACGCGTCCCCCGCTTTGTATGGGTCTGTATTTTTCATTGTGTTATATTAGCTTGATTAGTTGCGACGCGAGTAAGTCTTTGTTCCTCGCGGCTATTGTGTGGTCGAACCACTTGCTCATTTCTTTCCGTTGGTCATCAGCACCTATGTACGCGCCTATGCACGTAAGGCCTTCCCTGCGCCATAGTGATGGAGATATATCACCATCAGTTATCGCACCATCCGTATAGCATATGAACGTGGAAGCTGTCTTCCATATATGCTTGTACTTGGGAAGGTTGAATGCAAAGGACTCGCATCCTGCGCGACATTCCATAAGCCCCCACAATCCACGCGCAACAGGCTTGGACTTGTTCCACCAAGACTTCTCATTCCCCGTGAGTACGAAGTCAAAGCGTATCTTGTTTTGGTAGGCAAGCTCGTTGAATGCAGCCATGATGGGTAATCCATGAACGAAGTGACCTCCACTCATTGAACCTGACGCATCCATCATTACGAATACGTGAGGCTTTCCACCATGCTTGCGCTTGGATCGGAAGTACCCCTCAGATGCGTTGCACCTTGCGATGTTGTTCATGTGGAGTCCTCCTCCGCCCCAATGCCCCTTACGAGCTTGTGAGGTTTGCTTCCCCACAAGTACTCGCTGAAACACCTTAGACGTCGCATTTATGAATGCACCTTCGGATTCCCAGAAGTCAGCCTTTACGTATGGCGTTGTTTCGCCCGCTACGTATATCTGCCCGTTGCGTATCTCTATGCGATAACTCATCAGAAGAAATCCGCAGGAAGTTTCTCGTTAGACGAACCGAACTCACTATCGCGCTTGGCGAAGTCATTCACCCATGCAGGAAGCTCCACCGCAATGGGCGCGTCAACAACGTGTGTCTCGTGGGTTAGCTCATGACTAGCTCCATCCCCCAAGTCTACGTCTTGCGCATCATGTGAGGTTTCACCGGCTTCTTTCCCATTATCTTCGGGTGCTTCATGCTCCTTTATGGGTTCAGCTTCGGGCGCTTCATGCTCGGAAGGCTCTTCGGAAGGCTCTTCGCGCTCCTTCGGGTCGCCTTTGCCTGCGGGTCGCTCTTCGGGTTTTTCGGGTTCTTCCCCGCCTTCACCCTCACCTGTAGGCATTGGGTTCACGGGTATAGCTCCAACATCTTCGGGATTGATGTCGTGCCCATGTGGACACTTTAATCCAGTACCTCCCGTGAGGATGTTGATTATCACGTCTTTGCCGCCGGGATGCGCAGTGCCTTCGGGTGGCGTCGGGAAGTACTTTTTCCAACGCATCATGAGCGGAATAAGAGACTCCGTAGTCGTGTACTTTTTCCACTTGCGGCATTGCATGAACATGGAATACACGAAGTTGAACAAGTGCTTAGGTGAGCGCTTGCCCCATATCGCTGGGTCGGGTGTGTGTGACGCACCAGATTTTCTCATGTACATATCCTTCCATTGAGCTATGATTACAGCCTCAAGCCCGCGAATCTTCTCAGCCCACACGAACGCACTGAGCAGATGTTCGGGTGAGTCAGTGCAACTGGGCATAAGGTTATACCTGTGCCAGTACGCTTTGCGCCAACCGTAATCACCCCCATGTGACTTCGTGGGTATGGTTACTGTTGCGCCGAGGTGATTGATCCAGCGTCCCAGACTTTTCGTGTCAGATGGACGCTTAGCACTAAGCGCAGCCTCGATACGCGCATCCTCCATGATGTTGAGGAGTTCGGGGTGTATGCGATTCTTGTTGCACCACTCTCCCATGCTGGGGAGATCTCTCGTGGACAGCGCGCCATGACCTTTGACTTCATGTACAAGCATGGCGTCCGCATAGGCTTCGATCATTTTACGTCTCGCTGAAACGCCACTAGTGGCGAACTTGGCGGAGTCCATAGTGTGTGCGAAGTCATATAGCGTGACCGTATGACCAGACGTTTTGTTCCACCCCCATGACGCAGTTCCCTTTTCGGGACTTACGACAAAATGATACCGCAAGGCGTCATTAGGAACAGTTAGGCTGTATTGCGCGACATTCGCCGATAGGGCGCTGTGGATTGGATGCCCCGCTACGAGGCATGGCAATACGGGATTAGGTGTTGGTGTTTTACTCATTGTATTATGTATTGTGTTATTATTCTCCGATAATTACGTGACGCAACAAAGCGTCGAACCTTGATTTGTCGTCATCCGACCTAGCGTCGTCATTCTTGAACGCCTTAGCCTTTGACTTCATGGACTCGCCTAGCGCCTTGTATTTCGCCTTCTGATCGGGGTTGGGCTGACCGAAGTCATCTACTGCGACGAAGTACGGACGCTCGCACAGGACTGAGCGCTCATCGAATACATTCAGTATTTCGGCTGGATGCTCAAGCTGCGTCAGGATTCCCATCAGCTCACGAGTGCCGGCGTATGCCTCAAGCTCATGGTTGTTGGCGAATCTTTTCGTATCCGTATGTATTGACGTGAGTGCGCCGAGTAGCCAAGTACTCGCTTCCTCAGACCACCCATACGCATCTTGGCGTTGCTTGATTATGGGCTTAATCACACGCTTGATGTCCGTGATCTTGCAATCCATGTGAACGATCTTCAGCCTTGAGCGCATAGCGTCATCAATGTCCCTGACCTCATATCGACCACCTACGTTTGACGTCATGATGAACCCAATGTCGGTGATTGGGCACGAGAGCTTTTCTACCCCTCTCGCGGAGCCTACCGCGCCTGTGGGCTTGCCTGTGGTGCATATGTAGTTATCTCCCAATCCACCAAGCAACGACTTCAGCGCGTTGAGCGATGTGCTAGGTAGCTGAAGGAACTCATCGAATATGACGACCTGCGGGATGCCTTCTTCGATTTGTCGGCGGAACGCCTCGGTTACGCTACCATCGCGCCAACCGAGCGCTGGAGTACCATCACCTTCAGCGCATGGATGCCCGAACAGTTGCTCAGGCATTATGTCAGCATGACAGTCAATAAGGGTGACGTTTTCCTCGCCCTTGTACAACGCCACGGATTCATGATAAGCCTCATGGGTCTTACCACTTCCCTTGTCGCCGAATAGCGCGACTGCACGCTTGCCTTCCAACTTCGATTGTCCGGGACGTGCATACGTGTTGATTGCTTTCGCGGCTGCACTACCACGTAGCTTTCTGGATATCGTACCCTTGAGCGCAGGAAGCGTTATGCCTGCGGTACGAGCCTTGCTGACCACAAGGTCTGCAAACGCTTGGATGAAATCGCTACCAAGTAGCGTCTTCTGTACCTCCTCGTGCATTGTATCGCCTGATACATGCTTCAGCTTCTCGGATACCTCGTTAACTTGCTCGATGGCGTATGCCTTACAGCGAGCCTCGATGTCCGTGTGTACCTGCTTAAACGCATCTGAGCGCACGAGCGTGGTTGGGTCTAGTTCAATCTTCATGTTGTGTTATTTCCTCTATGTTGTGATTTGGGTGCTCAGGCGTAAAACACATACGCTCCAAGCAATTATTTATGTTTCTGGTTTCGTTATCGCGTAGCTCTCGGTCTATTACGACCTCGGCGTCGCGGGTTTCATGTTGTGTGAGAAGCCCCTTACGAAGCTCCTCTTCCAACTCTTGCTCATACATTGCGTACAAGTCGAGTCTTTTTCTTATTCTGTGTTGTCGCTTACTCATGTTGCACCCCTCCTTGGTGCGTTTGGTTTTGGTTTTCTTACTTTGTACACAGCTGCGGGGATTTCCCCATTGGGGCCACGCACTGGTGCGATAAATTGCCATGTCCCTTGTAGTCCACTTGCGGCAAAGCGTTCGTGCTTGTACTTCCGTAGGTGACCACGCCTACCCTTGAACTCATGCTTACCACCACCCTCTACGCTTATGCGTTCGGTTGAGATTTCGGGTAAGTACACAACGCGAACGCTATCGGTTCGGGGTCTTTTACGTATGCCGGGCTTACCTCCCAATGGGTAGTGTTTTCCTTTCGTACCCACTATTTCCGTGGTGTGGTGGGGAATGCTCGCATACACGAGTACCTTGATACACATTTGGAACAGGGGTTGTACCTGCGCCCACTCCTCATCTGAGAATGCGACGCTACCCTTGAGCGCTGGAATCTCATCATTGTTCGCATACAAGAGCGAGTTCCAGTTGGAATCATTTGCGCGGAACGAGAATCCCGCACCGCTCTTCGTCTCCACCCAGAAGTTCAGCGAATCACGCGTTCCCGTGTCTGCACTGAATATGTTCTCAATGCCGAGCTTTTCACTCATGGACGCGAGGTTGCCCCTGTACACGAGAACCGTGGGTAGCAACGGGTCTGCGAAGTAGAACTCCATGCTATCTGCGGGGAACGGAATCTCTTCGATCTTTACTTCTGCGAGATCGGTCAACGCGAGGTCATTTGTGACCTCGGTTTCCACTACTAGCTGTGACCCCCACCTTACGTGATACCACTTCATGAGAAGCTCCAATATCGCGCTTATGCCACGCAACTGGAAGTTCTCATGCAAGAATGCGGTGAACTCTTTTTTGTTGAACTTTAGCTTGCGCACTTCTTCTTGCATCGCATGCCCAAGGTCATAGTCGGGGTTGTCCGTGCATGCCTCTACGATGTCATCTCTTCCTACGGACATATAAATGCGTCCGTCTGAAGTATCCACAGGATGAGTTGGGTTCATGTGGGCGTGGGCGGGGCGACGCGTGAACAGAGTCCACATGGGATGTAGACCCAGCTCGATCAGTTCGCGTTCGCTAACGCCTTTAGGCAACCCCATTGTGAAGTCTGACCCCATGCGAATGCGCCCAGAAGTCGTGATGTTCGGCTCTTCATGGAGCTTGTCGGCGTCCGTGGATGGGAGCTTTATTTCCTCCCCATCATCGTTTATGTGAGTATTCATTCTTCTTCCTCCTCGTGTATTATGTTTATGGATCTTGCTTCGGAGTCGAGGATCACTAGGTGACCCTGCATCAGCTGCATGACGGTCGATTTGACCATCGTGTCCAACAGCTCATGCTTTTCATCCGACATCTCATCCTCCGTGCCGTCAAACGACATGAGGATGATTTCGCGGATTCTGGCATCGCATGCTTTTAGGAGCTTTGCGAATTTGAGTGCATTCATGTTTATTCTTCCTCCTCGCTATCTGGAAACGTAACGGATACGTTGTGTGGGTAAAAATACGTGCGAAGCTTTTCCCTCGCTTCCTCCGCAGATGATGCGGGTACGTAGCACTCAAGTTCACCTGACGCGATGAGCTTGTCTTTTTTCGTACTTAGGTACACGAGGCAGTATATTATGTTAGTTGGTGGCATTTTCGTTTATTCTCCTTATGGTTAGGCGCATGAGATTTCGTGCGCGTCGTTGTTGTGCTTTTCCCTTCGCGCGCCTTAGCACGCGAGAGAACGGTGTTGATACTTTGGTATTCATGTTGAAATAATATGGAGTAATGGCAACACGCCCGTCATGGCAACAGACCAAGATGACGCGCATGTAAGGTAAAAAAAGTTGTTAAAAATGAGCTTCACGTCGCGTATGGATACGTAAAGAAAAAAAAGGGGGGGGGAGGTCACGCGTGGATGCGTGACCCCCCCTGTGGGCGTGAGCGCCTAGCGCCTACGCATGAGGTTCGCCATAGCGCTCGTTAAGCGAGCGCGTGTACCCCCCGAATGTGAACAGGGAGAACAGATTCTCGCCCAAGCCCCCGTGGGTACGCCCGGATGCAGGCGCGCGCCCTGCACGAGAAGCTTTCGACCGCTCGCGCCTGTCCTTGCGAAGGGCGTCTACTTCATCGCCGACCAGCCGCGCGTCGGCGACCTTCTCGTCGGTTCTCGACACGTCTGCGCCTTCATGCGCATCCTTGCGCATGTCCACGAGGGCGCTCACTACTTCGGCGTCGAAGTTGAATTCACCAGCCAACGTGACGAGCGTGGTGAGCGCGTCCGAGAGCACGTAGCTGCAGATGCTGATGAGGTCTTTCGCGGGGGCGACTGCGCCTGCTGGGGTTACGCTTGCGCACAGCTTGCGTGCGTCGGCTACAGTCACGTCCTCGATGATCGCAGCCTTGCCGGCTTCGGCGCGCAGGGATGCAGACGCAAGGGCGTCTGCGAGCGTGATGGTCTTTTTGGTTTTCTTGGTTTGGGTTGCACTCATTGTGTATGCATGCGCGCCCGCTTATGTGTTCACGGGCGCACGTTGTGTGTTTTGGTTGTGCCTCACACGCGTGAGCGTGGGAAGCGAAATGTTCTGTGTTCCTCACAGGCGGGCACATATGATGTGCGCACACACAGGTACGTAACCTAAAAAGGTTGGTGGTCTAGTGATCACACGCTCGCACAGGCTTGTACACCTGCGCTCGCGCGCTCCCGATTGCTCGTCGGTTGGATCGGACTCATGTGCATGTGCGCGCTACGCGCTTGTGCACATGGTCGCCCTTGGGCACACCTCTCCCAAGGAAAGACAATATTCCAAACGAAGATCGCCACGAAGTCGAACTTATTTTTTAATGCTCTGATATTCAACGACTTAGGAGACTTAAATTTAATAAGTTTATCTATGTTTCGCCCCATGCCACGAGTTGCAAAAAAGCGCGCATTAGGCTTGATTATATTGCCCAAAAAATTAATAAATAAATATGAGTATAAAGTGGGCCACGAGCGTGATGGAGCAAATTGACGCCGGGAAGAACGTGTCTGAAGAGGACATGGAAAAAGCACATCAAATTCTTGCTGATCAATATATTAAGGTTCAGAAGCACGACAAGTATGCGAAAAACCAAACTGAGCTGGCTAGTGTTTTGGGAGTCGATAGAAAGACGATACAAAGATGGAGAAAGGAAACGGGGTTTCCACCACCCCTATCAAATGGTAAGTGGGATATATCCGCGACTAAAGCTTGGCTAAAAGCACAGCAAAAAAAAGACGTGGATGAAGAGCTTGACCTGCATGATTTAAAGATTCGCCATTTAAAGCTCATGTGCGAAAAGATTGAGTTTGAGATAAAGACAAAGCGTGGAGATTATACTTTAAACGAAGATGTTGTCAGATGGGTTGGAGACATGGTTACGGAATCAAAAACGATGCTTCTCGCAATGCCTGCGAAACTTGCTCCGATTGTCATAGCGATGGATGCGGCTGAAGCGGAGGCGCGACTAAAGGAATCTATAGATGAAGCTTTGAACTCTCTACACACGGAGAGTTGACATAAGTACATATTACATGGATTTTCCAGCCCTTAAAGACACGGCTAGTTTTAGAAGGTGCGCTTACTGTAAAAGTAAAGTCGCATGCATGAGTAAGGGCAAGTGTCTGCTCAAGAAAGAAGCGAGAGAGTTTTCTGAAACGTTCAATGCGAATGATGGTATTCTTGGTAGGCTTATTGAGCTAAATAGGAAACTAGAATTTGCCAAACCACCAAAACCCCTGTCAGGTGATGAGCGGTCGCGCTTTGATCACAGAAGAAAGGCAAAGTTCGCACCGGCGGATTTGACGAAAGCCCCACTTGAAAAACAAGGGCCACAACTTCCTAAAGCCCCAAAGCCAACGGATTACGCGAATAAATTATTAGACGACAAGAAGGAACGTGAAGCTATTAAGGAAGCCAAGTCTAAAGGTAGAAAAAGAGATAGGCCAAAGAAGGTCAGCCCATTGCATGGAAAGAAAAAAGGAGAAGCTGGCAAAAGAAAACAAGCTGATGCGAAGAAACAAGGCACGGCAGTAGGGGGAAGCAATCCAGCTTTAAAAAGAAAAGAACAGGTAGAAGTAGAGAATACAAAACCCCAAAAGGGAACACGTAACTCGCGGGTAACAGGCGCGACTTCAGCTCCTCTTCGTCCGGGAGCGAAGCCGGGAAGAGTACATGGAAAAGAAAAACTAAAGATACCAGAGTTAGATCCATCTAAAAAAGTTAAGACTCTTCCCAAAGACGCGCAAAGAGAACTGGGAAGAAGGCTACGAAGTAGAATGGACAATGCGGGGGTAAAGCGCGGTCTTGGCAGGTCTATTAAAATAGTACAAGGAATGCGCATAGGAACTGTACTGAAATCACTCGGCATGACAGCTGCGCAAATCACTAGATTTTTGAAATAGTTGACAAAACCAAATATAGATATGAACCTACAAAGACTTATAGAGCTTGACGATATGCTTGATGACGTAATCAGAATGCGGGGAGAAAGACTCGCTGAAGAATTACAATTTGCCAATACTGCCGAACCTTCGCGATCTGTTGCTAGAGATATTGGGATGCTCGGAGGCGGAGCCGCTATCGGGGGTTCTTTGGTAGGCCTTTTAACTAGGGGACGTCGTGTCGCTGGTGGTGCAGCGAAGCCTTTGTCAGCACGAGCGCAAAGAAAAGCTCAAAACAAACGTGACCACAAGAACAACCAGCGTCGCGCAAAGGGGAAACGTCGCTTTGACCGCACAGGCGAAAACATTTCTTCAAAAGAACGCAAAGAGTACCTTGCAAAGCACCGCAAAAGCTAAGTTGAGCCATGCCACAAATTGGAAAAAAGAAGTACCCTTACACCAAAGAGGGACTGGCAAAGTATAAGCATGATTTAGGCAAACTTGCTGCGAAAAAGAAAAAGATTCAAAAACAATATGGTATGAATAACGTTGAACAACTAATTTCACTTGAAGCCAAAATAGATGACAGCTTTGAGTTCTATGCTCAACAACCACAGCAAAAGAAAGAAGGTTCAATGCTAGGCACGGCTGCGAAAGTCGGTGCAGGTGCAGCCGCGCTGGGTGGGGCTGCATATGGTGGTTCTTTACTGATGCGAGGTAACAAGCTCAAGGGTGGTGGAGTCGGAGCTGGCGCAATGGAAGCAAAAGGGATTGGTGGTAAGTTAGGCGCCGCAAAAGATAGCTTTCAACAAAAAGGAGGCTTTGGTGGAGCAATGAAAAGAGCCGGTGGTGTATTTAAAAGAGACAAAGCCAAGCTCGCGGGCAACATTGCAAAGCAAGGTGGCGGAGTCGGTGGCTTCGGCAAAGTTTTGAAAAAAGCCATTTTTAGGCGCTGAACATAGTAGAAAAAACTTTCAGACAGGCTTGGAAGCCTGCTGATCGCAGAACTCCGTGGGAATGGGCTGAAGACAACTTTAGGGTTGCTGTCTCACCTTTCCCCGGAAATTGGAGATCGGATAATTCTCCTTGGGTTCGTAAGTTCATGGAGGATTTCGCTGATAATAAAATAAAGCAAATCTCTATTATGTGTTCGGCGCAAAGCGCTAAAACCGAAACGATGCTTGCGTTGCTTAGTTGGTTAATATCAGAAGACCCCGGACCATGTATGTGGGTTACTTCAAATGAGGACGAGGCTTTAAAATTCGCGACTGAAAGATTAATGCCATCCATGCGTGCGTGCAAGCCAGTAGCGGAAAGGATTCCTAAATCTAATCGACTGGCAAAAAGTAGAGAAATATACTTCCCCGGAATGACTTTGGAAGTCGTGGGGTCAAATGCCCCATCTAAACTACAGTCAAAACCTCGTAGGTGGCTATTATTGGATGAGGTCAGAAACTGGCCAGCCGGAGCTTTACCAATGGTTTTGAAGCGTACGCGAACTTTTTGGAATGCTCGGCAGGTTATTGTTTCTACTCCCGGCCATGAACATGACGCCGTACATCAACAATACTTGATGGGTAATCAATATGTTTGGCACGTTGATTGCGTGAAGTGCGGAAAACAACATCCTTTGAGCTGGGAGTACATGAAGTGGGATGTAAACGAAGACACAAAGCCAGACGGACAGTATGACTTTGATAAGCTGGCTACGAGCATAAGACTAGAATGTCCATTCTGTAATCACGCAACGCATGATTCGCCTTTTGAGCGAAGAAAGCTCACGAAAGGTGAGTGGGTTTCCATGAATCCATCCGCTCCTGAATCTAAAAAGTCTTACACATGGAATGCGATGCTTCCAACTTGGGTGAGGTGGAGGGACTTAGTTGAGGAGTTTCTGTCTTCAAAAAAAGCTTTAAGCTGGGGAGATCCAGAACCTTTGAAAACTTTTATTACGGAAAGTTTGGGTCAACCTTGGGAAGATAGGTTAAAGTATAACGACAAGGATTGGTTGCAGCAAAGAAAAGGAGAGTACGACCTTTTGGATAGACCTCCTCCAGACTATCGCAAGTTCTTATCTGCGGATGTGCAGAAGGATCGGCTATATTATGTATGTCGAGCTTTTGGGCCAAACGGAGCATCGCGGCTATTCGACTGCGGTGAAGTTCCAGACTTTGAAGACCTGCGGGAAAAATGTAAAGAACTAGGCGTAGATCCAGATGACGTTATAATTGACTCTGGGTATAAGACTTCCGCGGTTTACCACGAAGTTATGCGTATGGATTACGCGTGGAAGCCAGCAAAAGGGGAAGATAGAGACAATGGCTACATGGTGGATGGACTAAAGCAAGTATGGAAAGATAGTGATATTGATCCCGCATTAGGAACGGTAGACCAAGGAAAGCTTAGACCTATAAAACTTTTTTTGTATTCCAACCCAAACATCAAGGACTTACTGAGCGAATATGTAAAAGGCATAGGGCCAGACTGGACAATACCTTCTAATATCGTGCAGGACTATATCGCGCAGATGAAAGCTGAAAGGCGAGAAGAGATTGTAAACGCCTATGGCGAAGTAAGGTACAAATGGGTTAATAAGCCCAGAAGACCTAACCACTATTACGACTGCGAATGCATGCTCGTAATGGCGGGCTTAGTTACTGGATGCTTAGGGTAGTACGTTTTCTAAGCTACGCTTTCTGGTAAGCAAGCTTTCGAGCGCGCGAATAATAGCTTTTATTTGCTCATCTCCCCATTCATCAACTGGACTCTTGTCTGCGGCATCATCTAAGGCTTTTTCTATTTTCATACATAAGCCCGGAATGCTTTCTACTCTTTTATCCTTCGGTCTTTCTTTTTCTTCAAGCTCCCCTTTCTCATTGGTCTTTAAGGTAAGGAGAGCCTGACGAACGGAGTCATAGTCTTCCAAATTGAGGCCAGCTTCTACAAGCCCTGCCATCTTAATGTACTTGTAGGCTGTCTTTCTCGTAAAGGGTAGGTTTTCCTCCACCCACTTATTGAAGCTACCTTTTCGGGCATCTCTTTCGTCTCTTAGTAAAAACCCAGCCTGCGCTACGTCCTTAATTGAGTCGGTCATGGAGTTTACCGCGCTCTCGTGGTAAGCCAAGATTCTGTTTACGTTGTTATTTATAATTGTGGCGTCTACGGTTATTGTTGTCATGGTTTTGTATTGTTTTTATTTAGTTGGATTTGTCGATACTTTTCGCATGCCGTTTTGCTTTTTTGACCGCGAGTTGGGTCTAGGTGAAAAAGCTTTTGCATTTTCTTGATGGACTTACTGAGAGCCTGTTTCGTAACTCCATGTATTTGAGCGACGTGAGTTTGTGACTTACCCATGAACATAGGCAGGTCAAAAGCCATCACGATTGTGGCTATCTTTAGTCTGTAATCAGTAGAGTCATATATTATTGATATGATCTTACTTAGGGTGTCTTGAATCTCATTTTGTATTTTAACCCGCACGTAGTACTGGAGCATGGGGGGTAATTCTTCTAGTATATTATCACCATCCAGCTTGTCGTAGTCAAAGTCCAGCTTGTCGTATGGAAAATCCTCACTTGGCTCAAAGAATGAGTCGATATCATAATGCGTTGACATCACATAGTATTGTATGCCGACGTATAATTGGAAAATAATATACAGAGACTATACATCTGAGGAATTAGTTGCTGAGAAAGATTTCTTGAAAAAAGAATCACAAAATATTTTCTTGTCACAAGCCGTGGGGTCTAAAAACTACCAAAGGTCAATCACGACAATAGAGGAGAGGTTGAGGGCGATAACGGAAATTCTACGAGAGCGCGGAAACAAGGATTATCAAGAGTCAAGTTATGTTGACTTCTCAGGTACGGGTGATTCATTAAATATATTCGCAAACAGAAATAGTAATGATGGAATCGAATAAAAAGACAACGTTTTTTGAAAAAGCCATAGGGTTTATATCTCCTGAGTATGCGTTAAAAAGAGCGCATTATAAAGACCTATTGGAGTTCTCATATGATGCCGCGAATCCGGGTCGTACGGGAAAAAGCTTGCCATCAATAACGACAAACTCATCATCGGAGTCTCTTTCCAATCAAAGAGATAGAATTAAGTTGATGAGTGAGGCTCGTAATCTTGTTCAAAACTATAGTTTTTTTAAAAGCATTTTGAATAAAGAGTCAATGTATGTTTGCGGCCAAGTTAAATATCAGGCTGGGACTGGTGATCCATATACGGACAATGTTTATGAACAGTACTGGAATACTTGGACTAAGAAATGTGACATTACTGGAAGACATAGCTTTCGTCAATTAGTTCAGCTTGCCCATATGAGCATGCGAAGAGATGGTGACTTTGCCTTTCTTTTAGTTAATGTGAAAGACGAGCTTAAATTACAGTCTATTGAAGCTGACAGAATTGGACATCCTCACGAAGCTAGTAAGCCTAAAGAGAATTATATATCTGGAGTAAAGCTCGATGACTATGGAGCGCCAGTTTCATACAAAGTGTTTCGTAGATCTATACATGGTCAATATACAAATGGAACTGATATTCCATCTAAAGTATTTATACATTACTTTGATCCACTCAGGGCTGATCAATATAGAGGAGTAACGGCATTTGAAACAGCCATTCCGCATGCGCGAGACCTGTATGAACTTCTTAAAATGGAGAAGCAAGCCGTAAAATGGGCGGCCTCACACGCGGGTGTTATTACTAAAACCGATCAAGGGCCTGACAAGTGGGCGTCTAAAGTAAGCAGAGATACGGAAAATAAAAAGTTGGAAAAGGTTGACCCCGGAAAAATCGTAAGGTTACAACCCGGCGAGTCTATCACGCCTTTTCAAACTATGAATCGCCCAAGTCCCACTTTTAACGGGTTTGTCGCGACGCTTGTAAGAGAAATGGCTAATGGATTAAATTTACCATATGCATTCGTTTGGGATATGACTCAGTTTGGCGGAGTTACCGCTAGGCTAGAGGTTGAACAAGCTAGAAGAGCATTTGACAAGCATCAGCAAAATTTAATTGAAAGGGTATTAGACCCAATCAAAAATGCGGTAATCCGACGAGCAATCGCGCGTGGCGAATTGCCGATGACTCCAAATAAGCCCAATGCATATAAAAGTGGTCGCTGGCAATTTGGGTCATACATAACTGCGGATCTGGGTAATGAAGTTAATGCTAATATTTCCCTCATTCAAAATGGTTTAAAAACACATCAAGCTTGCTATGGTGAGCTTGGCTTGGACTTTGAAGAAGAGGCTACGAAAATAGCTAAAGAGGTTCAGTTTCTAAACGGGCTTGCGGCACAGTATGGAATACCTATTGAGCTAATCAATAATAGGCTACAAAATGGCACACAGATGATTTCGCAGTATCAGCAAATGATTGCACAGCAACAACAAGCCGAGCAACAACAAGCTGCGCAAGGCGGCGAGATGCAGCAACAGCAACAAGCTGAACAGCAACAAGCTCAATAAATGAAGGGCATTTCTAAGTACATTCGTGATTTTTTCACGAAGAAAGGCCGAATGGGCCAACTGTCAGATAAGGGCTTGGAAAAGTATCCATTGCATCCTTACTACACGGGTGGCGGAGGAGCTACTGGATTGCCCGGCGCATTGGCAGTAGGTGGAGGCTTTGCGGTTGGTAAAGTAGCTTTTAACAAGGATGATGATGAGGCTACGATTAGGGAAAAATGGAAACAGTTGGGCAATAAGAAAAATCAATCAGGAGAATATACGCATCCCGATATTGCTCAATTATACAAGCAAGATGTAGATAACAAAATAAAGACTTCTGAAATTATTAAACAATCGCAAAAAGAAAGCGCACGTTTAGAATCCCAAAAAGGTCCCGGCTTTACGGAGTCAGAAATTGAGCAAGAACAAATAAAGGATACCGGAACTACTGGACACAGAGGCACGGAAAAAGACTTAAGCACTACAAGAAAAGCAAGAATAAATAGGAAGTTCGCAAAGTTTGCAAAGACTAAGAACCTTCAAGATTTTAAAGAAAGTATAGATGACAAATTTCGCGTACTTTATGCTGACGATGGCTCTGTTATAGATATATATGATCCTCAAGAGGAGGATGAGAATGGAGATCCAGCAAGAGCACCTAAGTCGATTACAAAAAGGTACAAAGCTGCGATGAGGCAGTTAGCCAAAAGAAATAAAGATGGGGATGTTGGATCTACAGGCCCTACAGACTCATTAGGCGCATGGGGGAGTTTTACTCATTCGGAAAAAGCTCAAGTTACAAGACTCGTAGATGCTGCAATAGGGAAAAAGGCTAGTGCGAAAGATAGAGAGTTGGCTGCGAGGAAATTTGGGCCTTCCGTAAGACAAATGATAGCTAATGGGAATTCTCCAGAAGACATTGATAGAGCTATTGGTGCTATGGTAGAGCGGGAGGAGCTTGATCGTAATAGACGAGAAACTGCAAAGAAGTCGGCTGATACTAAGCGCAGACAAAAAAGAACACGCGGCAAAAGAGAAGATCTCAATGCTGGATTAGTACAAACGGGAAAAGATGCCGATGGAAATCCAACAAGGACAAATGTATCGGATCAAGAAGCAGAAGCGGATGCAAAAGCAAAAGCGGTAAACGAAAACAGTATTGCCGTGAAGCAAGCTGAAAGACAAAGAGAAGCTGGCATACAAGGAGTCGTGCAGGGAGGTGGAGGAAGTCCCACCGTAAAGCAATTAAAAGAAGAATTAAAAGCGCAAGGTTTACCAGTATCTGGAAAGAAAAAAGAATTAATAGAGCGACTGAGAAAAGCACAGGGTGGTCAGGGTGGTCAAGGTACGGACGATAAAGACTCTACAGGGGGTAAGCCAATAAAAATGGGGCTACCACACTTGGAGGAAATATTTGAATTTGATAAAAAAGAAAAGAAAAGAAAGGTAATAGGCACGGCTACGGGCGCGACCATAGGGGGGTTGGCTGCGGCAAGTAGGCATAGAGATTGGCGCTTATATGATGCTCTTGAAAAGCTTGAAGGTAGACAACTCGCACCTAAGCATAAGTTAAAAGCAAATTTAAGATTACATGGAGGAAGTCTAGCAAGATTGGGTGGAGGAGCTTTAATTGGTTATGGGATAGCCCATGCGATTAATAAAAAGAAAAGAAAAGATGCAATACGATCAATACAGAGAAGCAAGAGCTAATTACAATAAGGCTAAGTTAATCGTAGCAAAAGCCCGAAAGGGCGGGGAAGCTGCGAAGGATGTAGCTGAAGCTGTAAAAGGTGTTAGGGACAACAAGCGCAAAAAGCGTTTCTGGGAAAAGAAGCCATTTCAAAACGCAGTCGCGGCTGCGGCAATAATGGCGGGAACTGGCGCGACTCTTAAATATGGCCCGAAGCTTGCGGAAAAAGTTCTTTTAGCAAATAGAGCTAGAAACATACACTTGCGTAAAATGGGTCATAATATAATTGATCTTGATGATTTTAACGTAGATATAGAGCTAGATGAGTTAGATGATGCTCGTGAAGCTGGATGGCAGGTACGCAATCCTACGAGTAGTAGCATTAAATTACAAAGAAGCGGTAGGCGCAAACGAGATCGCAGGAAGAAAACTACTACAGAAACCGTAGGTTTTAAAAATAAACTAATCGCTGGCTTGGGAGCTGGATTAGTAGGCACTGCAGGCTTGGGAGCGTATTTAGCTATGCTTACTAGAAAGCGTGGAAAGCTCCTAAAAGGAGCAGACTTACCGTTTAAAAGTAACCGCAAGCCATATTTGACTAAAAAGGAAAAAGCTTGGCTTGATAGAAAGCCTCCGAACCCACCGCCTCCACCGCCTCCCGGAACGGTCGAATTCCCGAAGGATGGCAAAGTACCACCCAAGCCAAATAAACCTTCAAAGAAAACTGGAACAGACGACAAATGAGCCGCAAACCTACAGATAAAGAAAAGAAAGAGATACGCAATATCGCTATTGGCGGAACTGCGGTTGGAACGCTTGGTGCTGGTGGAGCGTATGTAACGTCTGCAAGAAATAAGCAAAAGGAAATCGCGGCTGATAAAATGGTAAAAGAATACCACCGCAGATTGCAGGCTGGTCATGATAGTTCAGAGTTTAAGCCACCAAAGCACGTACAGGGAAAACGCAAGGGGGAAGCATATAAAAAGGGAACACAAACTTATGAGAGGGCACATGAAGCATGGAAGCGTGGAAAGTTTACGAGAGATGGTAAAATAAAGACCGTTGAACAAGTTCCGGGCTTGAAAAAGAAGTATTCAAGGTATGCGAAAAAGGTAGCAAAGCTCACGGGTACTAAATGGGTAGAAAAGCCGAGAATGGGTATAGATGAAAAGACCTTGGAAAAAGTACAAGTAGGACAAAGAGGAAGACAGTTTAAAGCTAAAGGACTTGTAAGCCTATTAGGACTTTTCCCACGAGCGAGCTTGCGTAATAAAAATTTAATAGGTAAATTAGCTTTAAAGTCTCAAAAATATACTGGGAAGAGTCGAGGGGGTAGAGAGACAGTTGGTGGACTAACTTATTCTGGAAGAAAACAAAATCTTAGTAAAAAAGATCGCGTAGGCGACCCCACGGGCAAATGGAAAGAGTGGAATAACAAATAGGAACTAATAATGGAAGAAGTAACATATTTTAATAGCTTTGATAAAGGCCAGTTCGATACGGAGTCTGGTTTAATCAAAGGAGTCAGTTTAATAACGAAAGGCACTGCCAAAGGTCACGACTTAGTTGTAGATGATACGACGCTCAGTCAATTGGAGGCTTCGCTAAACAACGCGAAAGAACCGGGAGTAAAAGCAAAACTTAATCACAGAACTGGTGTAGAGGCTATATTTGGTCACGTAAATAATATACACAGGTGTGGAGAAAAGCTTAAAGGTGACCTGCATTTGTTAAAAACGCATAAGGATTATGACCACACGATAGAACTGCTTGAAACTATGCCAAGTCAGATTGGTCTTTCAGTAGCATTTCAAGGAGACAAAGAAGTCGGTGCGGATGGAAGAGTGTTCGCGAGATGTAAAAACATAGTCTCAGTAGATTTAGTAACCGATCCAGCGGCCAATCCCGATGGATTATTTGAAGCAAAAGTTGACAACATTAACTTAGATATGGACGACGAAAATAACGAATCGAACATCGAAGACCGCTTGGCGGAAATCGAAGGGTTTCAAAGCGACCTCGCAGAAGCCATAGAAGAAGCCGCAGCTTTGGACGAGATGGAAGAAGCTGGTGGCGAGGACTATGACTACGAAGACGAGGACTATTCCGAGGAGTATGACGACTCTGGGGAGTATGACGACTCAGAAGAGTTGGTGGGAGCGGAGGCAATGGAGTACTCTGAGCCATCCAGCGTCGAAGAAGTCATGCAGTATTTTGAAGAAAAAGCACAAGGCGCACTAGAAGCCGAGCAAAACATTCGTGAAGAGCATCAGTTTGAGCGTGTAAACGACAAGGTTGATGGACTTATCGAGTTTGCTAAGGAGCTTGAAGAAGAAAACGAACTTCTTCGTGAAGCACTAGAAGAGTCTGGTGTCGCACCACTTACGCCGGGTAAAGGTGAGCTTTTCGGATTTGAAGCAAATGAAGGTACTTTTGAGTTTCAGGTGCAAAACGCTGATGCCAAGAGTAAGCCTGATGCTATTCGCAACGCCATCGAGACTGACCCACGCGGTCATCGTGAGTGGCTTATTCAGCAAGGAGTTTTCTCTAACTAAAGGAGTTTAAAATATTATGAATCATAACGGAGTAATTTCTTTACCATTAAAGTCGGGAGAAACATTGGTAGCTGGAGAAGCTATTGAAATTCACAACAACTCTCAATCCGCTGAAGCTAAGTCAAACACTAATGTTGATAAAGCCATTGGTGTCATACTACAAGATGCCAAACAAGCTGATTCTGGTTTGCCTGCAGCTGTTCAACTATATAGTGCTGGTGGTTGTGCCCTTGCTCTTATGGTTGGCGCTTGTAACGTGGGTGATGTGATTTACATCGGTACGTCTGGAAAGCATACTGCTACCAAGGGAACAAACAAAGCCATCGGGGTCGCCTTAGAAGAATCTACCGGCGCAAACGATGTCGTTCGTGTAGCTCTTGGGTTTGCCGTTTAATTTGAAAGGATAATTTATCATGTATCAAAACACTGCAGCTATCATTCGCCACGACTTAAATGCTTTCGTTGAGGAAGCGGCCAAGTCCGATGAGCATCTTTTTGGAAACAAAATTTTGCCGACGTATTCTACAAACGCTCGCGCCGGAATTTATCCAAGGATTGAAATCGCTTCTGGCGAACTTCTCAAAAAGGATTCGACTCTTCGCGCTCCAACCGGTACTTACAACGAAACGACTCGTAAGTTCAAGACGGCAACCTATGAGTGCTTGGATCGTGGTCTTGAGGAACGTATTGATGACGTCCTCGTAAAAGACTATGACAAGTTCTTCGACGTTGAGGTTCTTACTTCAAAGCTCATCATGCGTACTTTGAAGATGGATTACGAATCACGCGTATTTGGAGTGCTTCAAGGTTCCGGAAACACTTCCACAATTGACGCAAGGCATGCGGATTACAGGAGTACCGCTCTTGGTACTACTCAATGGGGTCAAGAAGCTGAGATCGCCGAATGGGATTTCGCAAAGGTTCTTATGGATGCCATTAAGTCCATGACCAAGCTTGGTGAAACTCCAAACACCTTGGTTTTGTCTTCCACTCAATGGAACTACATTCGTCGACTCTCTAAGCTTAACACCTTCCTTTATGGTAACCTTGGTTCCGGAGTTGGGTACAAGCTCATCAACGATACCGACATTGGAAAAGCATTTGGAATTAAGAATGTTTACATCACGCATTCCTATGTTGATGGCGCAGGTCGTATGTCCAGTACCACTAGCCTCTCAGCTATGTGGGATAAGCAAAAAGCTTGGCTTGGTAACGTCCAAGGTGGCGAGATCAGCGGAGGCGGATTTGGTAGAACTTTCGTATGGTCGAAAGACGGCGGATTGTTCAACACCGAAACCTATCGTTCTGAGCCACGTCGAGGAGACATGATCCGGGTACGTCATCACACATCCGAGCTTGTCGTAAATGGCAATGCTGGATGCTTGATCGACTTTGGTTCTGGTTGCACTTGGGCAGACTAAGATTTCTACACCACACTTCTATCAAAGAGGGTCACTCATCGAGTGGCCCTTTTTGTTGTGTAAATTGACAGCTAGACTATATGTATGGAAGGTATATCAATAAGGTGTGTAACCTGCGGGGTACATTGCGCGTCTAAAACAGGCTCTTGTGTATGAATAATTTCAATAAGTGCATGGATCTCGCTAATGGTTCGGCGTTTACGCAAATGGGTGAAACCATTGTAATTAACGATACGGAGTACCCTGCGATCTATGATCCGATAGAAAGAGATGAAAAGAGAATACTTGGTGGCAGGGATAATAAGCTTGCCACGAATGTATTTCTACTCAAAGCGGATATAATACCCAAGATTGGAGACCGACTAGAGTTCACTCAAAACTCCATAGTCTTCAAAGGACGCATCTTGAATATCATTGATGACGATACCGATTTATTAACCTTACAAGTCTCAGGACTTCTAACAGGAGTAGTGCCACGTGTTTAGTGTAAACTTACAGCAATATAAAAACGAAGTTAATAAAGACATTAACGGCATATTGGCTGAGTATCAGAAACAGGTGGAAATCTCAAAAAAGAACATCAAAGAGATTGAAGACAGGAAAAAGACTATAGCCGCGACACAAGATCAAGCTACCAACGAAAACCAAAAAGCGTTGCGTAAGGTTATTGGAAAAGACACGAAAAGCGAGGCCATTGACCTTGTTAAGAAAAATATGCAAAAAGTTCAAAAAAAGGAGGTAGGGGATGACGGCTGAAATCAATGACCCATATCATACCGATCCAAGACGGATGACGGAACAGATACTTTGCGAGGTATTAAACAACTACGCAAAGGGGGCTGAGTTCCACCCATCAAATGCGGATACCCAACAAGAGCTTCCATTTGGATCTGTGTATGTGGAAGAATCTTTGCCTACCATTGGAGATAGATCCCCGCGAGCATACTTGATGAGCATTAAGGTCGTCTACGTAAGTCATATAAATGAGGTTGGCTCGCAGCTTCATTCTGAGAATGTTTCAAGAATACAGGATGGGCTAAACACGGTTGCAAATAAACAGTACACGGAATCATACTTACGGCAATATGATCTTCATAGTGGCAAGTGTAAAGTAATGGCAAGAACAGGGCATTTGTATTTTGATGACTTAGATGTCACGAGAGTCGCGAAGGGGGACTATTGCGAACTTACTATAAACAAAGATTTGAAAGAAGTGGTCAGAGTTGACCATATAAGCAAAACTCCAAGCAAGAAGTATTTAGCAACCGACAAAACATACAGTCGAGCAAAGAACAACGTGCCGTGCAGAATCTACAGAGACATCCTAAAAATTGATGGAATTCACGTAGAAAGCATAGGCTCTTCGCAAGAAGATTTTTCATATGGTGATGTATTCAGTATAAGAGCTGGAATCATTACTTGCTTATAGTTGACAAGGAGAACATAGATATGCCATTAACTAAACTTACAGGAGACCCGAATTACGTATTCGGAATTGATGACGTCAGCCAAGAAGTGGAGGCTATAATCGTAGAATCTTATTCTAAGGAAACTACGGTAGAGTTTGAAGCCGAAGCTAAGGATGACACGGGAAACACGTCATGTGTTGTTCGTGGGCCACTCAAGCACACTTTTAATTTTTCAGGCTATTGTGCGGCTGGTAGTTTGCTCACCGCTTTTAGTGGTGGTAACTGCAAGTTACTAGAATTTGAAGATAAAGAGCTTGGCAAGATTAAAGAAGCCTACGTGGAAAAGTTTGGAATCAATGCTTCTAATACGGACTTTAAAAAAGCAGAACTAACCGCTGTGTTTTACCCAGATGGTAAAGTTTGTTGCGCAGATTAATACACGGAGGAATTTAAAATGGCAAGTACTTGTAATGGATATATATACGGGGTTGATGGAAGCATCAGCGGTATTAAGGTAGAAACTCAAAACGCTGACACCGGACCGCAGTATGTCGCGGAAGCAAAAGATGCGTGTGGTCGCACGAAGGCTATTAAGCTTGGTAAGCACACGGGGACTTGTACTGTAGGTGGTTACTTTTTTGACACCTTGCCTACGGTAAACTCAAAAGTTGTTATTTCTGGTCGCACATTCTTTATCGACAAAGTAAGCAAGAGCCAGAGCAACACAGAGTTTCAGAAATGCGAGATGACTGGAAAGTTCTGGGAGGGCATCACCACAGTAGATAAGACTAACAACTGTTAATGATGTGGCCCTTGATGAGAAGTTTGCAGAGGCTTTCGTTAATCTTGATAGCCATCGAGTATTAGGTTATAAGCTACAGCCATTTTCTATATGGCATAGGTTTTTATTGGAGTTTTTTAATTCTCCATTAATTACTGAAACCGCTTCGACTAATGGAGTTGAGGACGTATTAAAAGCAATACAGGTATGCCGTGTTTCATATCCAAACTATCCTAAGAAACAAGGAATCCTAAGCAAGATCGCGATTCTTTGTCGGAGCTGGGATGTAGAAACCCAAGCGAATCGGTTTATGTCGTACATCGAAGATTATGCGGCTTTCCCAGAATTGTGGGATAAAGAAGACTCTGATGGAAAACCCTCTTCTGCTCCTGAAACCCTTTCAATGGCTGTTCAGCTAATAGAATTAGGTTTTTCTGAAAAAGAAGCATGGGACATGCCCATAGGTAAAGCTTTTTGGTATTCTTCAATTTCCGCTTTGTTGAAGGGAGCTGAGATAGACTTCGTTACGGCAGAGGAACGTCAAATGCAGGAAAATAAAGACCAGATCCTAAAAGACATGGCGGAAGCGGAAAAAGCAATGAAAGCAAAAATGGCAGGACAAGCAAATGGCGTTTGATTTTAAAACAGTATTTTCAACCGCAGGAGCGGATAAACTAAAGGCCGCGTTCGCTGGTGCGCTAGAGCCAGCTATGATATTTGCTTCAACCGGAAGTAAGTCAGCCGCGATATGGGGCGGTATGAAATCAGTTATATTAAATAACGTACTAGGCCCCATGGCCTTGCTTTCTGGAGCTGTATTAGGAGTAATAAGTGCGGTAAAACTTTTGGTTGGGAATACTGAAATGCTTCGCAAGGGGATGCAGAAGCTCAAGCAAATTGAATTTACTCAGGCTCAATTCAAAGGTTTATTAGGAGGAATAGAAGTCGCGCGGGAACGCGTGGAGTCTTTATATAAGTTTGCGAATGAAACTCCATTTCAAATGGGGCAGGTAGCTGAAGCTTCTCGCATGTTGGAGGTTTTGACGAAAGGCGCATTATCCACTACTGAAAATTTAAAGAAAATAGGTGATGCCGCAGCAACTGCAGGAGCTGATTTTAGTAATGTATCTATGCACGTTGGTCGTATGTATGACGGCTTACAAAGTGGAAGACCAGTAGGAGAGTCAGCTGCGAGGCTTCAGGAGCTTGGCCTTATGAGTGGTCAAGCAAGAGCCAAAATAGAAGATATGACTAAGGCAGGAAATAGCTTTAGTGAAATATGGAAAGTTGTCTCTGATGAACTTGACAAGAATGAGGGCGGGATGAAAACAATGTCCCAGACCATTATAGGTCTGGAAACGACACTTGCCGACGCGCAAGATAAAATGCAGGCAGGATTCGCGGAGGGCTTCTTGGAAGCGGAAAAAGAATCACTTGAGCGAGCAAGAGAAGTGGCTATCGCATTGCAAGAGCCTTTAGAAAAGCTAGGGGAAATATTTGGAGCGGTAGCTAAAGTCGGTAGTAGAATAGCTGGTATATTTTTACGAGTAGCTGGCGGGGCAAAAGGTTTAAGCGCTACTATAAACTTCGTTATTGATTCGTTTTTGATGTTTGCTGCAGCAGTCGGAGCCGCGCAACTTTACACTATGGTGGCTGGACTTACCGCATTAAAAGGCGCGTTCTTAGCCTCTGGACAAGGGGCGATAATGGCATCTTCTTGGAATTTAGTTCATACAAAGGGTATATGGGCTTCGATTGTTGCACTTAAGGGACAAACATTAGGAAATAAGTTGGCTGGTGCATCTGCGATATTCGCGGGGGGTGCTTATAAGTTGGCTTCCGTTTTAGTTAAAAGCTTTACGAGTGCTATTGCCGCATCTTTTAAGGTAATGCTGGCAAATCCAATAACTGCAGTTATTGCTGGCTTGGCTGCGCTTGCTGTTGGGATTGCAAACGTCGTGATGGCATATAACAAGGAGCAAGAAGCTGGAGCTAAAGTGCGTAAAGCCACCACAGAGATGATTGATAAATACAAAGAGCAGGCTGCGGCAGTAACAACCGCGGCTGAAAAACTCTCTTTACTATCTTCCATGTATGAAGGGTTAACAAGTGCGTCAAAAGATTATGAAGAATCATTAAAGAATGTCGAGGCGGGTGCGTTGTCTGGTCTACTAGGGCACGGTTTCTCTGAAGGTTTAGAGGCTATGCATGGGATGGAAAACCGCATGAATGCCATTGTAAATCAGATGAGCCAGTTAAACCAAATGGAGAAATCGAGGCTGAGGCTTTCGGAAGCTCGCCTAGCTTTAATGGGGAAGGAAGTTGAACTTAGTAAAGATTTAGCGAAGCAAGGATGGGATCAAAAAATGGCAAAGGCTAATCAAGCTGAACAAGTTTCTCTTCTCATACAAAGACAAAATGAACTTAATGAAAAAATAGCAAAGTCTTCCGTTAATAGAGAACATGAAGTAGCAAGCAAAGAGTATTCCGATGAAATTGGGGGAGACAAAGAAGTTAGAAAAGCCGAGATTGAAAGAGACTTCGGAAAACCAATAGCCCAACAGCGTGCGCTATCTGATCAAATGAGAGAGGGTAAAGACCCGGCAAACGTTGTTGAAGACTGGATGGCTACCCCTGCTGGTCAACAGGCTATGGCTGAGGCCGCCGATGCAGATCCAGATCGCTATACAAGAAGCGGGTTTGATCGCGCCCAAAACGCCGCGCTGTTGGCAATACCCGGTGTCGGCATTGCGAAAGCGGCGTGGAGCGATACGGAAAGCCTTGGACTGGATTCTTTCAAACATGATGTATTTTTACAGGATATGCTGGACAATGACGAACGCTTTAAGGGTGGTGGCTATGACCATGAAGCGGATTTGATTCAGCAAAAGGCCGATGCTTTGGCCGCGATGGAGCGCGAATATGCTGAAAAACAGGAAAAAAGAACAGGTCTTGTAACTATAAAGGATGGAAAAATAGATTACGATACTGGAAGAACCAACCGACAAAAGGAAACGGGGGAGATCGCGGCTCTTGAAAGTACCCTACAAGCTGCGGCTCGCGGCCGTTTTGAGGGTGGGATTTCAATGTCTAAAAAAGATGTAAGTATTTTAGAAGACGCTAAAAAGCGATTAAAAGGAATGGTTAAAGATCATGAAGCCAATGTTAAAGAGGCCGACAATTTAGCTAATGCTATAGAAACAATTCAGGACAACCTCATGGCTGCGGCAAATTTGCGTATAATTGATACGGATGAAATAGAGGCGTTACGAAAAGTAACTAAGGAAACCTTAAATGCTGAAAAGGAAAAAGCGGCCATTATGATGAACGCAAACAAGGCGCGAATTGAAGCTCACAACCGCTCGTACGATAAGGGCGCCGGAAAGAGCAGGCAAAGAGCGGGGGATGACTTACGCGAGAAGCAAGACAGGGCTGGCTTATTACAGGCCAAAATAGATGCTGGCGGGATGAGTGCAGATGAGCTAGAGAACGCCTCAAAAGAACTAAGCCAGCTTAACAGGGATATCATGACCTTAGAGGGAGTTCTAAAAACATTTGATGAAGCTGAAAAGAAAACAAAGAAGTGGATAGACGCTAATAAAAAGCTAGAAGATTCCGTAGCCAAGATGGAAAGGCAAGCGACCAAAACATTCAACAGGCTTAAAGAAGATCTGGAAATACTTGCCGCGAGTAATGAAATAGATTTTCGCTTTGACATAGGCGACTTAGCAGGAGCTATGGACATGATGGAAGCACTTGGTAATATGGAGGATAAGAAGTTCTTGGAGCGTAGGACTGAAACTCTTTCCAAAAAAATGGGAGACAAAGAAGCTGCAGAAATGGCACAAAGGGAGTTGTTTGAGCAGAAAAGAGCTAGAAAAGAACAGGTAGAGGGCAATCAAGCAAAGTCAAGGCGCAAGATGGATATCGCGGAGCTTGAGTTAGCTGCGAGGATGGGCGACCCTAATGCTAAAAGAAGAGCCACGGCTATGAAGGATCGAGACTTCATAGAAGCTTCATTTAGAAAAAACTTGGGTGACTCGAAAGATCCATTTGATATAAATATGGCGAAAAGCGCGGCCTTGAATGAGTTGATGACGAAAAAGGTTGGTGAAGTACCAGAGGTTAAAACAATAAGTGATAGCTTTAGAAAAATAGGAGCAGGGGGAGGCGCGTCTAGTACTGACCCGCAGATCATTCTTGCGAGGAAAAGAACTGAAGCGTTAAAAGCACTTGCTGATCTCACGAGAGATATGAAAGCCATTCAGCTCGACACGAAGGAAGTTATTGATAATAGATTAAACTTTGACGTAAAATAATCATGGGCTGTTTAAATTACTTATTAGAACAACCGGGTGCTACTATTACCATGAATCCTCATGGTATGGCAAGTGGCACGCTTTCGTATAAATGCGACCGCAGGGCTTCCTGCAGACTTGCAAGTAGTAAAATGATAGGTCCGGGTCATGTTCATCCTAGAGAACGCTGGTTGTATTGCAGTAATGTAGTACATACGAATGATGGAGCATATGATATTATAAACGCCACCTACGAAGGGCTGTCTCAAGATGCTATGCCAACTGGTGGATATTCATTGGGTACTATACAGACAGCAATCCCATTACACGTAAACTATAAGGATGGTCGTCCGGGCGGTTTTGCTGGCCCATTTGGTGAGGGTACTAGTCCCAATACGTATGGTAGATTATTGGATGAAGATGGGGCGTTTAAGGCATTCGGCCCACTCCCTGATGGTTTAATGAATCGCCCACAGCCCGCCCAAGATGATGGAGCTGCAGAGTTAGAGGGCGTAGAGAATTTTCTACAAGCAGGTCAGTTGACCTTTAAATATGGCGCTCTACATAAAGAGAAATTACATGCGAACTGTGGCCCAAAAAAAGAACAAGCGCAGTCTGGGCGTTTAGCCGAGCAACACATTAGTAGTGTTGGGTATGTTTCTACCCCAATATCACAATCAATCCCTTATCTTGACCCGCCTTATGAAGAAGCAAATTGGTTGTTTGTTGCTCTTAATGAAGATGTTAGAACACAAAATGGCGGGAATGTTAGATTTTTTACGACTCAATTGGAGTTTTTAGCTAGTGGGCCGGGCGGATGGAATCCATTACTTTATAAAGATGTAGGCGCTACAAGGCTTCCGTGAATATAAACCTGCAGAAGCTGGACACTATTCGCACGGGTGCGAATATTTTCAATACCCTTACGGCGGATCGTATAAACGCCATACAGGATGCTATTAAAGAACTTTCTCGTGGACGCAATGTAATAGCGGGAGACAATATACGGGTAACCCATGCAGGTGGAGCTGTTAATATATCAGCTACTCAAAAAAAAGACACGACGCAGTTTAGAGCGATACAGGAATATGCGTATTGCGCTAAAGATATGCAGAGGCAATGTTCATATAATGGAAGGCCTGACTATCAGCCATACAGAGACTTAAAAGGTATAGAGATACCACTGCCACGACCAAATAACGTATTTGACTTAAACTGCGAACCTAACCCAAACCCTCCGTTAAACGTATGGGAGAATCTAAAAAACACATACAACGTTGGCGCGGAGTTTATGGACGACATGGGGGATCATTTTATTTTTACGAAGCCGGGGGTTTATGAAATAGAATTTGAATATACGGCGATGCACAAAGCGGATGCTTGTGAATGGAATAAAAACACCCATAGTTTTGATTGTCTATTTTTTCCCGCATTGGGGAACAAAGGAGTAGCCCCCGTATGGCTACAGAGCTACCAACGATGGGACTGGATACAGGGACGCAATGAATGTGATGGTAAAGAACTTAGGGTCATTCATCCAGCGAATGCATATGTACAGTATTCAATACATGGAAAGCAACGCATACCTAATGACAATAACGTTTTCTTAGAGTTTTATGATAAAGAAAAGAAAGTAGGGCTACGAGGAGATGCGGGTATAAAGTACAAAGGAGACTGTAGTTACATTCCTACCACGCCTGATGCCTGTGCATTCGTAAGAGATGAGGGAACTCCAGAAGGTGGAGGTTGTTCGACTAGTTCAGTTGTAATCCAATACTGTTCTTTGTCTTCATCAGATAAACACATAAATTTCAATACTTATAAATACAATTTAACATCCGTACCGCACATCTGCTCATCTTCATACACTTTTGATTTACTATATGACCCTTGTGATACTACCTCTATTCTAGATTGGGATATAAATACAATCTACAATCCCGGCGACTGGGTAAGGCGTAATGGGGAGTTTTTCATAAATACCCAGACTACCAATACGACCGAGCCATTACCAAATGATGATATATTTTGGAGCAAGCAAGACCCCTGTGCGAATAATTATGATGTAGCCGTTTGTTCTGGATCTTCCGTTACCACTCTTTATTTGGATGGCAACGTTGAAGCAGATATTAGTGGATCTATAAACGTACCAACTTGTGAGCTAGTAGGATACAAGACTTGTCCCGGTGCTACTGTTTGGTCGTTCACTCAATTCAATAATCAAAGGGTTCACTACGACCAGAATAAAATTACAAAAATAGGTGAAAATGAAACTGTTATTGATGGCGAGCTAGAGTTTGATGTTCCAGTCTCACTCACGAAGACGGAAAAGAGTTGCGTCCATATAGTTAATGATTATGTCCTATCTAGCTCTACTGACCGTCAAATTTCATTTGAAAATAATCTGCAAGAACACTCATATAATTGTGGTGGATATGAAGGTAAGATTGACGTAGATATAACGATACCCACGGCTTTAGTTCCTACGACCAAAACCGTTCACTATCAGTACCCGCATTTTTCGACTTCTACAGTAACCTGCGGTGGTGCAACGGTAGATGTTAATGTAGAAGATACTACGATTAATATTCCAACTACAATAGCGAGCACACAACGTGATACCGTCAAGAAGTGGACGGCGGGTACCGATACGGTTTACTATGACACGGTAAATAACGATGGTGACGTAGTTATACAAAAGTACTCGCAGTCTACCAATAAATGCGCTGGTGGTACTTTGTCTGGACTTTCTTTTGAGGCGACTCTTGATATTCCCGTTGATCTCAAAGAGGGCGTAAAGCAAATCATTGGTCAGGTATATATGCCTGAGTACACGACTGAATCAGAAAGCGTCATAACCGCTTGTCCTACGTTTTCTAGTGGGGACGTGCTTAGTAACGTTACCCCAGTTAAGGGAACGGTTACGGATGCCGCGACTGGTACTATTAACCTTAATGTTCCGACTTCTCTCACTCCAACGACTACAACCGAAAATATTACTATTGCAGTACCAAGGATACAAAAAACTACTATTACTGTTCCACAAGTCGTTAGTACTGTAACCGAAAGCGTCACTACGGGAATAACGGAATCTGCCGCGAGCGCCCTTACTGGTCTTGACGTCACGACGTCAACTGAAGAAGAAGCGTTCGGTGGTACTATCTCTGTAAATGTACCAACATCTCTTGAGGTAGGAGAAACTACAGTAGGCGTAGATATTACTACGGATAAGATTAATACGGAAAGCTTTGTATTGGTAACGAATGTTACTGGAACTAATACGACTCTCAGTATTCCTACGATAAGCTCTGGTATGACTAGCGCGAGTGATTGTTGCTACTGTGATTGTGATGAAGAGGAAAGTGGAGGTTAATTATGGCTGACCCATGTTGCATTACGATTACCGTACCTACTTATTCAGTAGCTAATAGCTCGCAAGACGTTCTTGGTGGTATTGAGCTTACTACAGAAACCGCGTATTTGGCGGTAGTAGATGGTACGGAAACACAAACCGTTCAAGTTACAACCCCCACATACAATCTGGTATTTGGGCCACCGCAAGAGTTTGGTTTTACTGGTACGATAGATGTCAATACGGTTACTGCGGTAACGGCAACTAGTGGCGCATTTCTTACTGATGTTGGGGCTACCAATAAAACAATAAATATTCCCGTATTAGGAACGCAAAATTTAGATGTAGCGCAAGTATTTGGTACGACCAATCAGACGGTAGCAATATCACACACCGAATATGAGCTTGCCACTTCCCCGCTAAACATAGCTTGGTCTACTGACATAAACATTGAATGCGTAACGGATATAACGCCAGCCACGCAATCAGTTCTGACAGGAGTATCAACACCTTGCGAATCTAAAACTCTTAACTATTTAAGCTCCACGGGTAGCGTACTGCCACAAGATGTCACTTTAGATGTTCCTACTTTCACTTTAGAAACGGAAGCAAAGGTAATCAAGGGAGCTGTTGATTCGGTTACGATACCTGATTGTAATATTCCCGTTTTGTTGCCTGATGGAAATTATACGGTACCATCATACTCTCCCGTCACTTCTAGCTTTACCTATACTAGCCTGCAGGATGCTGGCACTGCGACCCTATATGACTATACCCTAAGTGGTAATACTCCAATTACCATAGAAGGAGCTACAGCCACCATACCTTCCTGCGACATAGAGGTTCTAAGGTTTTGGTTTAATGAACAAAGAGACATACAAGTTCCTTCTTTTGATATAACTACATCCACACAGACAGTTGAGGCAGATATAGTCATTCCTAGTTGTACTGTATATTCATATTCGTGGACGACTGATTACGCTTATTTAAAGGACTACTGGATTAAGTCTACACCACGCGCACTTGTTTGTAACTTTAATGACTATGACTTAAAGACCGAAAACAAGAAGCTGGATTACACGGCTAAGATAAAAGTACCAATTTATCAAACTGACGTAGAAAATAAACATTTTGATTACACCGTTCCAAATTTTGAAAAAATCGTAATACCAGATTGCAAAGTTCCGATAATAAAAGAAGTTACTGCGACTGGTAAAATCAATGGCAAAGTTAAAGTCAATATTGGCAAGATTGATGAAACCATAACCACTCCTTTAATTAGTTGCTCTACCATTCCAGTTCCAGTATACAGCACTTCAACTGTTACTATAGACTTTTCCTGTTCTACAAATAACTACAATTTGCATGAAACAGTAGTACCGAACTCGATTACAGTTCCATCATATTCGCAAAGCTGTAGTTCTTTGTCAGTTAAGAGCTATGCGAGCGCATATTATAGTTCCTCCTCCATACAGTCTCGTACGCTTGTTCCTTGTAGTCCGGGAGGGTATAAAAAACAACCACCCACACCAACATGGACGAATACTGGGAGGGCTAAACTTCGGCTAGATGTAGCTTATAGAAAAGATGTAGCTAAAAAACTAGAAGATGAAGGAAAAATTGTTCCTGATGGGTGGGAACTTGATGATCCGGGATGTCAGTTGTGTATATTCGTGCGTGATTATGATACTGGCGCTATATTGGAAGAGCTAGACAACTCAATAGACTTGTGGGGCTGGGTAACCGCAAAAGATGCGGAAAATTCTTTTAATGACAAATTTGATCCGTTTGGCAATAAGGTTCGTGGAGATTCAAGATATGAACAAAATCCAGTTGATCTTATAAAAGCCAACCTTCGCATTGAGCGACACCATCAATTGGAAAACGTGAAGTATATTGACACCCCGCTCAAGTCAGGACACTTAAGCTACGAACAATTGAAACCGCATATGCCTTATCACAAGATTAAGTCCTAGTATGATACTGTTTCAGGATCTATTCCATCCTTTTTACAGATTAGCATTACTTGGTTTCTTATTTTCTTGAGAGCTTTCCATTCTATTTGCCTTATCCTTTCTCTGGTAAGACCAGCGATGTTGGATATTTCTTCAAGAGTCCACTCTTTTTGAGGGCAATTCTCTTCCGTCCATAGCACGGCCGCTCTTATTCGTTCATCGACATCAGGGTATTGTGATTTAATGTCTGGGACGTCAGGGCAATCTATTGATGTCGCGTTCAACTTTCCTGAAAACCCTTTCTTTTACTTCTTCTTCCACGATAGACTTAACGTCATCACCGTGTTGATCTATCAGTCCAGTCGCGTGTAGCCCCATGACCAATACGTAATAACCAGATTGCGTAATTTGTAAATCTAAATTTCCGATGTACCTTACATATCCATCCACGATGGTTGAATTATTTACCATTGAAAGAGTCAATCCCTCTCCATGGTTCCCCTTAAAGAAGGTTGGAAACTTTAACTTACCACCACTTATAAAGCAAATTAGGCTTTGCCCTCCCTCATCGCTGGTTTTTATTTCTTTCGTAGGCTCAAGAAAACCACCCTGCATTGGATTGCATTCAGACAGAAAGCGCCCATCGTCTATGGCAATGTTCATAAATGCAATTTTGCCTTCAAACTGTATTAAGTGATTTTTAATTCCTTCATTCAGAAGAACCCCCTCCATTGCGAAAACAAAAGGGTCTTCGGCATGCTTGGCTATGAAGTCTAGCTTTCCTTGGTAACCACTTTCAAAGCGAAAGCTACAAAAGCCAGCATAGCTTTCCAAAATTCTGGCTTCCTGTTGAAATGGATCGCTCGTTCCTATTATTATCTCACAGCCCTCCACATTGTCTCTCGCGGAGTTTGCGGTCGCCCAGACTCTTTCGCGGTTCTCTCCCCATATTAGAACTTTCACTTTAGCTTTCCTCCTCAAGTTTCTGCAGTTCCAATCTGAGTGCTGCCATTTTCTTTGCTTTCTCTGGGTCTTCTGGCTTCGGGATTGCGCCCACTTGCTGATCAACGATATGGGATTTTTTAATTTCTTTACCAAACTTAAATACAACATGATGATAGTCTTCTACTAGGTTTTGCTCGATAACTAATTCGTTATCCTTTGACTCAAAAATGATAAGATGTGACTCCTTGGGGTAAATCCTGCCAACGGTATAGTTTGCGATACCACCCAAAGCCGGCGCTAGTTTCGGAGTATAAATTCCAATTATGCCATCATATTTAAGAGTCGCGGCTTGCCCTTTTGGAACTTTGACCGCCGTGCACTCCGCATCACCGAATGGCAAAGCATTGTTCATTTCGCTAAGAGGAGCTTCCATGTAGGTCTCATACTTTCCCCATGCGTCGAGCCGTTCAAGTATAGGAGGTGTAATGCTCACAAGCCCCTGCGCGAAAAATGGGCTGTAATTGAAAAAATTGAAATCAATTATTTTTTCAAAACTGTCATTCATATCTGTTTTTGGTTATGTTTTCAATTATTTGTATTACTTCTTCTGGTGTAGTGTCTTCCATACACCTTGAAATAAGAAGATTTGAATCTCCACTAGGAGAACTAATTTTACGACCAAGGTCAACCCTATCTTCACAAATAGCTAACTCGTCTAGCTTTTTTCCTTCTTCTATTTCTTGTTCGCAAAACGTTTCCGTAGCTTTTGTTTTCCAGCAAGCACCCATAGAACAACATTTATACATTCCCACCTTGCTTAAATAATAGTGATTGTCATAACTCTCCCAGCTAGTCTGCTCACGACCACCAGCTAAAACAATTGCTGGAATTAGCCCGCCATACGACCCCATCATGTTTCCGGTTAAATGCATCAAAAAGCTAACTGGCGTAATTACACCCATTGACTTTTTGGCTAACAACATCAAATGCCTTAGAGTCGTCTTTCCTACTAAATTCGTAACCCCCTTGATGTCTGGATGGTAATGCCCTGCGCCACCGACTTGTAAAAACTTTATTTCTCCCGCAAAGTGATCTACGACCTTTTGGTAGTGCTGTGGATTCCACCATTTTGCCGTGAAGTCGTGTTTCCCTCCCGCATTCAACAGCCAGTAGTCTCCGTGTCCCGTGTTCCATTTTTGCTCAACATCTGAAAAGTAAATGTCAGGCCCATGTCCAGATATTGGTATATCTATTCCTATTGACTCGCCGATATGATCAGTAAATGCTCTGGAAAAATGAAACTTGCGTTGGTGGCTTTTGTTTACCTCATGTTTGTAGTCCGAGTCTATTACGAAATCAGCATACTCTTCTTTGATTGATGGACTTAGATTAATGTTATTCTCCCATAATTCTGGGCAACTCGTATGAACATTAATCTTCCAGCTAGGCTTAAAGGTCTTTAGGTCGCGAACCGCGGCCGTAAGCATTAATATATCGCCGGGGCTTTGGAACTGCTTAAGTAGAACACTCGTTGACATCGCGTAGTTTTATGTACATATGAATAATTTTTAAAAAAGCACAGGTCAATCCATGAATTATGATGGCTATGTATTAATAGGGATCGGGGTTGCTCTTTCGGTTTTAGGTTTTTTTCTGAAAAGAATAAAGGAAGAAATTGATGTATTGAAGGCAAAGCATGCGAGAATTGAAATCAATCAGGCGCGAAACCATGAAAGGCTCTCTAATATTGATAAACTTTTGGAAGATCGCAGGCAGGACGTGAAAAAGCTATTTGAGAAAAAATGAAAACGGAAATTAATGAAAACATGCAGGTAAAGGCTAACCTAGCTTTTATGGCCAAAACCATAGCGCTCGTAGGCACAGCGGTTTGGGGGTATTCAGTAATTTGGAACAAGATAAGTACTATTGAGAACGACATAATTCGTATGAATCATACGCAGGATCTTAATAGTGAGTTTCGCATCAAGTGGCCGAGGGGTGAAATTGGGGCATTGCCTGCGGATGCCACTCAGGATATGAATATAGAACACCTCAAGAATCGCGTTGATAAGCTTGATGAGCATGTAGACAGCCTGCGATACAAAGGCACGGATAGGGTTGACCCATAATGTTTGAGCTTTTAACTTTGTTTTTAACGGGGGGAGGCTCTGCAGCGATGGGGAGCATCCTCAAGGGTGTGTTCGGAGCTTTTACGGACTCCAGACAGCACAAATACGAACTAGAAATGGCACGGGAGGCCAGAAATAATGAATCAGCAGTTAAATTCCAAGAAGCCCTCAATAGCGGTGATGGTGGAGCTTTTACTCGTGCTACTCGTCGCATGCTTGCTCTTATCGGGATGTCTACGCTCTCGTTCACGACCTGCCTCACAGCCATCTACCCAAGCGTTCCAATCCTCAGTACAACAAACCTTACAGGAGAGGGCAGGAAAGAGTTTCTTTTCGGACTCATCAGTTTTCCAGCAGAGCAAGCCAGTATGGTTATTACAACAGGACATATCTGCATCTTCCAATGCAGCGTCGTCCTCCCAATGATAGTTGGATTTTATTTTACGCCGGGTGGCAGGAGATGATATTTATGAATATTGAATCACAATGGAGTTTAGCTGCGGCCGGTACTGGTGGCACATTTTTTCTTAATGAAGTAAATCCTGTTCTGGGGTTTTTATGTGGTGTGTTGACACTCACTCACGTAAGTATAGCGCTGTACAGGCAGAACAAGAAGCCCGACGTTAAGAAAAAAGAAAAAGAACCCCCTAAGCGCCCTTTCCTGTAACCATGAAAAAGTTTGTTTTCGCGACCGATCTACATGGTGACATGCAAGATCCGGTCGTTGTTTCGGCTCTATATGAATTTGTTAAACTTTATAAGCCACATATAAGAATATTTGGTGGTGACCTTTTTGATTTTAGAAACTTTCGTAAAGGGGCTTCTCCGGAAGAAAGAGAAATGTCACTCAGGGGTGACATTGAAATGGGATTAGAGTTCCTGAAGGTATATAAGCCCCATGTGTTTTTACGAGGAAACCATGATGAGAGACTTTGGGATAGCGCTAGGCATGGCAAGGGGGTCATTAAAGATTGGTGCGAAATCGCGGTTAATCAAATAACGAAAAAAGTAAATGCTATCAAATGCAAGATGTACCCCTATGATAAGCGTGAAGGCATTTATAGCTTAGGGAGGTTGCGGTTTATTCATGGATTTAACGCAGGAGTACATGCCTCTAGAGCGACCGCTTTAGTTTACGCCCCAGAAGGTGGTGCAGTACTACATGGACACAACCATGCGTTTCAAAGTGCCACAATAAGTAAACTTCGCAGGACTGAAGGGTATGGCGTTGGAGCATTGGTACAAGTGGACATGGAGTACAATCGCAGTAAGCCCGGCGGTTTAATGCATGGAAATGGGTGGGCCTATGGCTTTGTGGATGGGGATGAGTGGGAAGTGTATTTAGCTAAACAAGGAGATGACAAAAAATGGCGCGTAGCGACAAACATAAAAAAGATTGGATAGAAGCTTATAACAGCGCCCAAAGAAATGAAGCGCTTATGCCTCCCGGTACTGGCTGGAGAAAGTTCGTGGAGCTAAAAAGCGATCTTAAGCTAGGCAGTTGTAAGCTTCGTGAACTAATTAAGACTTTACAAGAAGAGGAAAAAATTGAAGTATACGTTGGCAGTGAACCTGACATAACAGGAGTGCTTAAAAAAAGAGTATGGTATCGTATAAAATAGCTTCAAATGATCAAAAGTTTTTCTCTCGTAGGAACTCACGAGCTTAAGGAAGAGTGCCTACTATGTATATTGTCTATTAGGAGGCTGTATCCTGATGTTCCAATATTACTATTTACCGACAAAATAACACAAGATTACATTGATCCGAGGACGGATAATGTAGTATTTGATTTGTTTTGCGAACCAGAAAACCTAAAAGTCTTACTTGAGCAGTATAGCTCCGTAAGCGTATCCAATAGATTCCATAGAGTAGATTGCATCGCAGCTAAGATGCACTGTCTGAGAAAAGCTATAGAACTGTTTGGTAACACGATGTTCGTGGATAGCGACATAGTGTTCCTTGACAAGATAGATGACGCCTTACGATCAGATGTAGTTCTGTCGCCGCACTATCATGGAGACAACAGGCTGGGGCAGTGCGATAAGTATGGCGTATATAACGCTGGGTACGTTTATACAGACGCAGGAAAAGCGGCCGATGTTTGGGATATTATATATCGCGAAAGGTCATCGTTTTTTGAGCAACAGGGCATGATACATTTCCATGAATACATGGATACTTATAATTTTGACAGGACGCATAACATTGGGTTTTGGAGATGCAGGGTTTACTATAAAGAGTTTCCTAAACATCATGGGCCATTTATTGAAGTTCCTGATAGCTTGTTTGATGGAGCGAAGTCCTTACACGTTCACATGACGAAGTTTTATGAAGCCAGAGCTGATTCTGGACTAACCGCGGTATATGATCAATGGATGGCCGAGTGCGATAAAGTCATAAAGAAGGAAGCCAAAGGCCTTATTGAAAAGTGGGAGAAGGTAAAGTGAACAACGCGGCTCTAGTTATAGCTCAGTTTGGAAATGGCTGGCCATATTTGGACTTATGGCTCTCTACCGTAGCTAGGCAAAATATGGATGTTTTGTTTTTTACGGATTATGATTTTGATGCTCCCCCCAACGTTAAAATACACAAGTGTTCTATGGGTGATATATTCGATAGGGCTGAAAAAACATATGGGCTGAAGTTTCAAAACAGATATCCATACAAGCTATGCGACCTCAAGTCCTTCTATGGTAAAATCTTTGAGGATGAACTTAAGGATTATGAATACTGGGGATATGGCGATTCTGACGTCGTATATGGTAATCTACCCACATTTGGAAACCTAGAGCTGTACTGCGCGAAACATAAGAGGCCAGATATGGCACTCGTAAGAAGCGCGAAGCCAGTAGGCAGATGGTTTATACCCGGACATTTCGTGATGATGAAAAATGATGATCGCGGAAGGAGAATATTTGAACACCTGCCGACTGCTAAAGCCCTGCTTGAAGAAGACACGAATAACTATATAGATGAATGGCTAGTCCCTACGGTATTAATTCACGAATATGGGCTGGGAGCTGGGGGAATCAAGGCGCAGGACTATGAATATATTAAGAATCATTTTATAGGATGGAGTCACGGAGACTTACGTGTGGACGATCAAGAGTTTAACTATATTCATTGGTATAAAGACAAAAACAGAGTGAAGACCCCCAAGTGGCATGATATACCAAGCACTTTCAACGTTAAGGATTATATACTAACATGACAAGGAACACAGTAGGGCTTAGCTGGGGTTGGGGCA
>JACLAA010006983.1_pt1 | contig 48499 bp, 30 predicted proteins | sample 8027891 | NCBI WGS metagenome assembly JACLAA01 (sample SAMN15724900, study PRJNA655200) | protist metagenome | isolation source: fluorescence activated cell sorting (FACS) single amplified genomes of... | place: Spain: Blaines Bay Microbial Observatory, Mediterranean Sea | collected 2016-01-19 | reverse complement strand
TCGACCGGAGAATTCGACACCACGACTTCGGTAATCCCGTGACTCGTCTTCAAATGCGCCACCAAGTCTTCTCTGTCTTGGAACTTCTCGTGAGTGCAATACCCGCAGAGCTTGGTTTGAAAAGCAATTCGAACAGTCGTTTTCGCTTTCTTTGCTGCTGGTGGTTCTGTTGCCGGTACAACCTCGGCGGGTCTCTTCGCGACTCCTTTCTTTTTTGTATGCTTCCCACAAAACACAGTATCACCGGGAAGTTTAGCTTCGTTGCAGCTCCAAGTTCCTCCCCTGGCGCGGCACATCCAATCCGGCTTTCCGTCATTAGACTTGTATTTTTTAATCGTCGGTGCTTTTGGCGGTGGCGGGGTCGGTTCTGGGAGTTTTTCTGGTACCATCGCAGTCACAGGCACATTTGAGGGAGGTCGACCGCGTTTCTTCATTGCAGGGGCGACTGGCGGCGCGGCGATACTCGAGCCGTTGCCTTTACACGATCGCACGTGCATCGTCAGAGGACCTTGACTTTTGCAAACCTTGCCGCATTTCTCGCACGTAAGCGCACTCGAAGCGGCAGCTTTTGCGGGCGGTGGTGGTGGGGCGACAGGAGCTGGAGCAGGCGCCGCCGCGACCTTTTTGACCACTGAGACCGATTTTACAGGCGAAGGTGTAAGTGAAACTGAGTTTCGAATTTTCCCTCCCGCGTTTCGAGTTTTGGTTACGCACGCGCGAATGTGCGAAGATCTTCCCGGACTATTCTTCTCGAAACGTTTCCCACAATGCGGACAATCGAGCGTTTTCCCAGTGAGCGAGACTGGCTTCTTCACCGCATCACCAGACACGAGAAGGTGCGGCTTCCGACCTCGAAAGCTCGTATCTTTCTTGTTCGGTACCGCTGTCTCATCCTCTTCCTCCTCTTCGTCATCCGTCAACAAATCTTCCTTCTCGGGTTCGATATCATCAACCGTCTGTTTCCCGCGCCCGGACTTTCCTTTTGCGACTATCGATTTCACATTCGCGGACTTTGGCAAATGTTTTTCGCAAAATATCGCGCCGGCAACCTTTTCTTTTGAACAGCGCCACACGCCGTTTGTTCGAGTGCACCTCAAAGCTTCTGGCACTTTATCATTCGATTTGTTCGCGAATTTTTGCGTTTGAAAAGCAGGTCGTTGCTCATCGTCGCTTTCGAAATCGTCCAATTTGTTGGTATTTTTCGCACCACCACCTCGACTTCTCGTTGAATTCGTCGCCGCTGGCGGGAAATTGACGTCGTCGCGAAGTAATCTCTCCGCGAGCGCGTCGTCGGGAGTAACTCGAACACTTGCACCGGCGCGTTGTTTTGAAGGCGTCTTTTTCTTTCGCGAGGCGACATCCGCCGCGTGCGTTGCAAAATCTCGGTCGTCTGAATCGCTATCTCCGTCACCGAGTAACGTTTCCTCGATGCCTTGCAAAGTGCTCTTCTCTTTACCCAACGTCGCGTTGTTCTTTTCATCACCGCTGTCTTTGCCTTTTTCATTCAATTGCTTTTTAGAAGGGTGAAAAATTTTCGGTTCTTCCGAATCGCTGTCGTCGTCCGTAGCTTCAGTCATCGCTTTCGATGGAGTCATTTCTGCAGACGCCGCGTCTTTTTTCCTTTGTTGCGCCGCATCTTTACCAAGCTGCAGAGCTTCGCGATGTTTATCCGCCACGTAGGCGTTGATTCTGTCGTCAGTAAGTAAAGCCATCTTGCTACCACCGGCGTGCGCGCCACGACATTTTATAACGTGCACGCGCAACTTGGACGAGCCTTCGAAATCTTTCGCACACGCGGGACAAGATATTTTACCTCGATACTCTTTCGCGGGCCCGGCTAGCGGCACCACCGCTGATACCGCCACCGGCGGTGCTGCCGCGCTTTCTTTGACAGAGACCGCCGCCGCCGCTTTCGTCGTCGCGGTAATACTGCTCTTTTTCGCGTTGTTATTATTATTTTGCACTTCCGGTGGCCCCGGGGAGTCCGTAAGGAGCGACTCGTTCTCGGTGTAGACAGCGTCCGCCGGCGGCGAGGCTCGTCTCCTAGACAGCGGTTGCGTTGGAATCACTTTAGTGGTGTTCGTATTCGTCGTCGCAGTAGTAGTTGTGGCATTCGTAGCGTTAGATCGACTACCGCCGGCAGCAGCACCACTAGATAATTTCGTAGGTACCGATTTGTTCGTCACAGAAGTCGTCGTCATCGTTGTGGTCACCGGACCGGCGCTTGTGGGAGCATCCTTTGTCGTCGCCGTGCCCATAGGTTGAGGATCTTTCGGAAATTTTGCGACTTCAACGAGTGGCGATTTCGCTTTCTCTTTTTGTTGTTGTTGTTGAGGTTGCTGAAGTTGCTGTTTCGCCACGGGCGACGGTGTTCCCTTGCTCACATTACTTACTACCGTTCGTTGTTGTTGTTGTTGTTGTTGTTTCTTCGTAACCATCGACGCGTTCGTTTGCGTCGCCACGGTCGATTTAATATTCACAGTAGCTCCGGTGCTCTTGTTACTGTTGTTGTTGTTGTTGTTCTTGTTGCTAGTAGTATTACCATTGCTCGCCGGCGGTGATGGCACCACTGCCGCCGTCGCTGGAGCCGCTGGAGCCGCCGGAGCCGCCGGAGCCGGCGAAGGCACTCCGTTCGGAGACGCGCCGCGAGCTCCTCCAGCCGGCGCCGATGGACTCGCCACCGGACGCGTCCACACGTTCGCCTTCTTCTGTCCAGTGCTCGCGGGAGGAAGATTACTCGCAACCGCAGCAGCAGCAGGAGGAGGAGGCGTGGGTGACTTCCCAAACGCTGGCTTATGCGTCGCTTGCGAACCAAACACGCCTTTCGCCTGTTGTTGTTGTTGTTGTTGTTGTCGCTGTTGTTGCTCTTTTTGCTTCTGCTTCGCTAATAACACAAAATCCTCCGCGTTCATCGCACCTCCGGCGGGCAAAACGCTGTGTTCCCTCGACTTCGTGCCCGTCGACGTGGTGGGTATCATCGTCGTCGTCGCTGCTATTTTACCTTTATCGGAAGAAAAAGCCTTATCGGTGGTGGTGGTGGTGGTCAAAGGCGGCGACGGCGTGACGTAATTCGGAGGCGGAATAATCGAAGAAGGTTTCGACGACGGTTTCGTGATGTGCGCGAGCGAAATCTTCGTGTTGTTAGTGTTAGCAGTCGCAGTCGTATTGCTCTTCTCGTTGTTGATGTTGCTGTTGGTGTTGTTCGCCGCGGTGGTGGTGCTCGTGCCGTCGTTTTTCGGCGACGACGCGCCGTTCGCCGAAGACATTCTTCTTAAGAGATCTCCGTTTGAATTCTCTCTCGCAAGTCGGAAAAAAAAACGTCTACTCTTCTTCTGTGTTTGAGTCTCTCTCTCGCGCTCCTTAAAAACAAAGCGGTTTTCGTGTCTTCTCACTCCCTCTTCTTCTGCTACTTCGAGGAAAATAAGACTCTTTAGTAGAGATGTCCTCTCTTTCGTTCTCTCTCTCTTTCTTTCCTCCCGGAGAGTTATATTATGTTACGACGCAGAAGAGAGAAGAGAGAAAGTTGTGATGATGAATTCAACTCTGAATTCTGTTTACGAGATGAGTTTTTTTTTCTGAAGAAGGAAGGTTCTGGCAAATAAAAGCGAGAGAGAACACAGACTGACAGACAGAAAGAGCAGAGACTAGGCAAATTACAACTCAGCTAGGACTCCCAATCTTGAATATTCTAACAGAACACGCCGTCGCACAAGCTTTACGTCCTCTCCTTCTCCTCCGTTTCCATCTCATCGCATGAGACTACTCCGGATAGCGACCACCACGGTGCTCCCGGTTTAAATTTCTGCTCGAGTATTCCAATCGTCGTCCCAGAGCATGCTTCGAATAGCTCGTACTTTACTCAAAACCAAATGGTTTTTTTCAAGTTGTCTACTCGCGTTCGCTCCTAGGCAGCGCCGCGCAAAAATACGCATATGGACTTAAACACATATGGTATTTTCAATGATATATTTCAATCAAAAATCAACGTACTTCACCTATCAAAGTTTCTTCGATCGATCTCATGAGAGCCGAGTGTCATGATAGGCTGAGCATCGCAAATGGATGCTCGAGAGACGTTGTCACCTGTTTTCTGCAATCCAAAAAAAAGGAGAGAACTCTCGATTTTAATCGATACAAACTCCCCCATCGGTACTCAATCCCGGTTCAAAAATGAAAGGCTGGGAATCTTTCCCAAAAAATGCTCTTTCCATGTAAAGTCGTCGTTGACTTCTTCTTCGATGAAGAAGAAAGAAGATATGCAATAACACGACGACAAAGAAAAGAACACAAAAAAGGGAGAAACTCGCCCGCGCAAGTCAAAACTCCCCGTACTCGAACCCCCTTTGTCCGTTCTTTCCCAGCTCTTTTCATTCATTCATCTGCCATGCGGGAGGAGAGATACAAAAACGCTCGATTTGTATCTAAAACAAAAAGAAAGCAAACGATGAAGAAAAGAGCTCCCACCCTTCCACCCACTATCATCGATAGACCTCTATCGACCTCTATCGATAATAGCAATGCGTGTGACTTTCTCGCGCGCGTGCGCGCGCGCACGTAAAAAAAAAGTGATATTATATGCGCGCGCAAATGCGCGCGAGAAAGTGAATTGTGGTGTACTTGTTTCATTACAAAGACAGAAGTTTTATTTTTCCTAAGTCTGTGCTCTAGATTGTGATTTTTGGGAGAGAATTCTCTCTCTCAACTCTCACGTGAAGAGGAAATGAAAAAAAAATGTTTTAGATACAGATACAAAATTCATGAAAATTCGCTTTCAAACTTTTATACGAGGTGCTTGAAAAGAAACACCTCTAAAACGTCGAACTTCGCGCGCAAACGTAATCACCAATACTCCACCAAACGCGTCAAACTCGACGGCAAAGTATTAAATCCGTACATTGTCTACGATTTGTTGGAGCCGGATTTTGTAATTTACTCTTTGCTCGAACGAAAAGTAGCGTTCGACGTGATTTTTGGACGAATTTCGGGCATTTTCGGGCTCAAAATTGGTGAAATTGGCTTGCAAACTTTTATAATAGAAAATGCCTCAAATTACACCATTTCTCAAAACATCAGAGTAGTTTAGGTAAGTTTTCTCTCAAAAATGACTCACTACTAAAGGAGACTTAAAAGAGAATAAGAAGGAAAAATGTCGGCATCGTGCGCGCGATGTGGATATACCATTTACTTGCGCGAAGCGTCCGAGCTGATTTCGTGTCAGAGCTGCAACTTGACGCACGCGACGGAGACGTTGTTTAATAATGATGATGATGAAAATGAAGATGCTCTCACGACGGGAAAAAAGATGATGAAAACAATCTCCAACGCCGCCAGTTTCTTGTACAAGTTCAACATCGAACCGAAAAACCCGGACGGGACGAAGATTGGGAGCGAACGAGACGACGAAAATGTGAGCAGAGAACGAAGAGCGACGGTGGACGAACCGTGTCCGAAGTGCGACAATCACGTGTTGAGGTTTTATACCATGCAGTTGAGGAGCGCGGACGAAGGGCAGACGGTGTTTTACGAATGCGAGAAGTGCAAACACACGTTTTCGCAGAACAATTGATTCTTTTTCTCTCGTCGGAAGTGTTGCTCTCGTCAGAAGTGCAAACATACGTTTTCGCAGAACAGTTGATTCTTTTATCCACGATGACGATGGGCAAAGAAGAAGAAAAACACCAACAGCACATTCCGTGGCGTCCGAGAGATTTCTCGAGCGTGAAGAATCATCCTTTGAGCGGGATAACTTTCGCGCAGTGGTATCGGTTGGTGAGGAAGTATCGCGGGGACATCGAGTACTTTCGGTATTTCCCTCGACTGGTTTTTCTGACCGTGATGTCGATGTTCAACGCGCTCTTTGCGTGCGTTGAGATGGTGTGCTACGGTAGCGCGATTTCTAACACGATCGTTGACGATGATCCGGTCATCATCGTCGGTCATCCGAGAACTGGGACGACGCATTTGCACAATCTTTTAACTCTAGATGAGGATTCGTTTTACACGTGCACGACGTTTGACGTCGGGTTTCCGAGTTCGTTTCTGTTGTTTCCAAAACGAGTGAGGGAAATGTTAAAAACAATCATGGACGACACGAGACCTATGGATAACATGAGATTGGCCCACGATTCGCCTCAAGAGGACGAAGTGGCGACGAACCAGTTATCCAGTTGTCTCGCGTCGCCGTACGCGCCTTTGATGTTTCCGAAATTGGAAGAAAAGTTTCGACCGTTTTATCGCTTGGACGGAGAAGACGAAGAGTATCCGTGCAAACTGGAAGACGCTCGAATTTGGCGCGATAATTTTTGGTATTTCGTGCAAAAAGTCACGTATGCCGCAGAAAACAGTCGAAAGAAAGACGATGCTCCGAAGAAGAAAAGACGAAGATTGGTGTTGAAATCGCCCGTGCATATGGCTCGGATCAAACTTTTAGCGCGCATGTTCCCGAAGGCCCAGTTTTTAGTGTGCCATCGTCACCCGTACGAAACCTTTCAAAGCGCGGCAAATATGGCCGATAAGTATTACTGGTCCTGTTTCTTGCAAGCACCCAGAAATCGAGAAGAAATCGAGGAATTTATATTTCGACAAGGCGAGATTTTACACGACGCGTACGAGAAGGATTTGAAAGATATCGATGATCTAACACCCCGCGTGATGGAAATTCCTTTCAAAGAGTTGGACGAAAAACCGCTTCAAACTTTAGAGAAGATTTACAACAAGTTTGAGTTTATGCCCAGAAAAGAAAAGTACAAAGGGAGCGACGCAGAAACGAAAGCGAAAGCATACATCGAATCCGCGGCGTTAAAAAACTTCAAGAAGAACGCGTTCTCGGCGGATTTGAGCCGAGCGACGAAAAGAGAAATCAACCGGCGCTGGAGAACGTGGTTTCGCTTGTTCGATTATACCAAGTTTTAGGACACAAAGTAAAACACGACGATTTTAGTAGGTAGATAGATAATATGTTTAGATATAGATATAGATATATTTAGTATATAATTTAAAGTTAGGTATACAACGCGCGTTATCCTCATCATAACAGAGCCACAATCGTTCGTTTTCGTCGTTTTCTTCTTCTTCTTCTTCTTTGACTTCTTCTCTCTCTCTCTTTTCATAATTTCACCGAAAGCGCGCATTCACAAAACTTTCTTCCTCTTGAAGAACGCCTTCAAGTAGAAAATCTGCCAAAATGCCAACCCAACGCAAACGACCAAACTAATCAATCCCATCCAAACGACTCTGGAATTCGTCGCCTCGTTCTTATCTCGCATGTCTGCCTCCAATTTCCTCAACTCCAACATCGTCTCGTGCACTTCGATCAAATCCGCCTCCAACCTTCGCAACGACTTCGTAAACACGTCCACGTCTGTCTCCTTTGCAATCTTCCCCCACGTCGTCGCCGCGACTCCAGACTTCCACTCCAAACTCACTCGGTGCTTCGCGCGATCTTCCGCCGGTATTTGCGCCGCAAAAAAGCACGCCTTGTAATCGCCGCCAACCTCCGCGGTGAAGCCGTAATCACCCTCCGAAACGTCCTCAAACTGCTTCACCACTTTCTCGTTCGGATCGAACAGTTTAATCGACAACTTCACGTTATCTATAGATTTAAACGAAAATAATACTATCGCGCGCTCGTTGTGTTCTTCCGAGACGCACTTCATGTCGTCGTACTCCGAGTCTCCGCGGTGCACGAGATCGAATTCCAACGCCTCCGCGACAAAGAATCCATCGTAAAGAAAGTCGTTTTTTCTCCATGTAATCCTCGCTAAAGAAGAGAAAAGGAAGAAGAAAAACGACGTAAACGACGACGAAAATAATGGTTGTTTAAACCTCCTCGTTCTTCTTTTTAAACCTTTCGTCGTCGTCATTTTCGTCGTCCCGGGTGAATTCAATCAATGAGAGTGATTGATGTGATGATGATGATGATGATGATGAGAGCAGTGAGTTGTCTTTTTTATGAAGCAGTTTTGGTGAAAAAACGGAAGCTTGCAAAAAAAAGACATAAATACCACAAGTTTATTATTCAACGCGTGAGTGCATGGAAGTTCTTCGTTTACAGTAGTAGTAGTAGTATTAATCCGCTTTCTTAGTATTACGAGTCACTGCTGCGTTCTTTTTTTCGCCGGTGGCGTCGTTGGCCAAACCGCCGACGGAGAACACCTCTCTCGCTTTCTGCGTGCGTATTTGATACGGATGCGCCATCCATACGCCTTTCCAAGCGCGTTTTTGCGTCCAAAACATGGGAACGGTAAGTATGCCCTGGATGGAGACGACCAATACGATCATCACGATCGTTTCGCCCGTGGTGCATTGCCAGCACACCGCGGTGGCGACTTGTAAGGCGGTGTGTAAAATTTTCACGGTGACGTCCCACGTCGGTCGCGCGCTGTGCATCAAGCTAATGATTGCAGCCGTGACGACGACGACGATGAATCCAGAGAAGCGTTCTAGCTGCGGACAACGGAAGTTTTCAACGAGTTTTAAATGTTTCGTGTCCGAATCTACTGTTGCGTTGACACTTTCGAAAACTACCGATGTGGCGGCGTGAATCGAGAACCAGCCATAGAACATTGCGTGGATGCGCATCGCCAATAAAAAGCGCTCACGCATTTTCGAGTATAACGACGTCCTCGTGACGCTAGAATAGTACATGAGAAGCATAAGCGCGACGAAGAAGATGTTCGGTGCGTGCGAGAGGAACAGCTTTTTCCTTAACTTGGCGCAGGCTTCCGAACTCGCAATTTTTCTAACTTTTCGGTAAAACTTATTTGCCGAGGCGAATAGAAAGCCCGAAAGTAAAACTTCGGCGTACGGGTCGCATACGTTCGCTAACGCTTTTTGTATAGAGACGTAGAAACGCTCTCTGTCGAGCCGCCGAAGCTCATTCGCCAAAGCGCGCAAGTTCAACGCGTCCATGGCGTCGATCGTGCACTTCGTCACTACGCCGGTGGCGACGCGTTCGTCTTCGCAGTTCTTCGCGCACGAGAGGAATGCTCGTCGCGTGATTGTGCCCATCACTTGCGGATCTTCCCGACTGCAAAAATTTGCATGAATCTCTCGATGAATGCGCTTTGAAGTTGTTACAACGATCGGTTCCGCTTCGGAAGCGTTGCAATCTCGAACGATTTGGAGCGTTGCTAATTTCACCTTACTCGACGACGCTTGGAAGAGCGAGGCAACGGACGAGAGAAGTGCGGTGTCTACGCCACCATTGCTTGTATTTTTCTTGTTGCGAGATGAAAACGCTGACTTATTGAAGCGAACGTACGTTCGAATCATCACCGGTGTCACGTTCATGTGCTCGTCTCGCTCCAAAATCGAATATTCCAACGTCGTGTTCACCTCCGGATCCAAGCACACTTCTTGGACTTCATCGTTAAACTTAATGTTCAAATAGGAATTTTCGCCCAATAAGTTCGCGCCGATGATAGCAATAGATGCGACATAACCCGACAAAACCGAGCGCGCGCTCACGTGGAATACTTGTGGTTTTGTAGCATCTCCGATCATTTTTTCAACTTTCGTCATTATCTCTATGTTTCGATGTCGTACAGAAACTGAATTTCTTCCGCGTTCAACGACGACCGTCGCTTTCTTTTTTTCGTCTTGAACGCTATTCCGGACGCCCTTGACGAAGGCTGCGCGCAGCCGATTGAAAAGAGAGTTGTCTCCGGAGTGAAATATCGACTGAGCAAATTCGGTTTCAAGAACTTGAGGGTCGCTTACCCAGAAGGAAAAAGAAACGCAACCAGGTCTGACTGTTCCCAATAAATCATTGCTGTTATTATCGTGCGGCAAATCTTTTCCATCGGTAGTTCTTGCTCTCGGCGACTGCGCTGCTTCTTCGCCGCCGTCGCCGATGGCGAGCGGTTCCATGCGTAAAGCGTCGCGAACAAAATGCACGAGATCCGGATGTAAATCTGGCGGCGACGCGTTTTGCACTTTGACGTGCACCCCATCTTCCGAGGCTTGATTCAGCTCCCACGATCGTCTCACTTCCATTTCGATGTCGGCTTCGTAGGCCGTTTTACGCATGGCATGGAATACCAAGCGATCACTGCCGGAGGAAATACGGAGAAGATGTCTGGAGAAATATCCGGGATGACCAATTTTGCCACCGGATTATACGTCGAACCTCCAACAAGCGCTTTATCAAGCGCAGCTTGTTCGAGACCATATTTACCAATTTTTTCTGTATATTGATCGCGTTCGTTTCTGAAGGCGTTTCCGATAGATTTTACGTGCTCCTTATCCAAATTTTGTTGTTGTTTCCTGACATCTTCCAAAAACTCTTCACTCGCATCTCTCGAACTATCACAAACGAACGATCCTCCTTCTTCCTTTTTCCTCGTCGTCGCGACACATCCTCTCGCGCTTCTTTCCCCGGCGGTACTGCTGCGTTCCGCCGTCGCTTTTTCGTCCCCGTTCGACGTCCTCCGACCTTCGCTCAAATCGTACTTTCCCGCCCGTTTCAACCTCGCAATCCGATGCACGTTCAAACTCTCTCGACAACTCTTCATCCCGTACTCAAACTCATCCTTCAAGTGCGGTTTCCTGCACTGCTGACAGAACAAAACCGAAACGCTGATACTCGGCACGAACGTGCTCGATGTCCTCAGCACGCACGCGTCGCAACAGAAGTATTTGCGAAACTTCGACCCTTTTTCATTCTTCTGCTCGTTCTCGCACATTTTACACAAAATCACGCCATGGTTTCTTTCCATCTCGCCTTTCCTCGGCCTCCCTTTTCTCCCTCGATTGATCGATGCGTTGTACGCCTTTCGTTGTTCCTCAAGCTTGAACCGTTTTTGCTTTCGCGGCGATAACGTTTGTTGCTCGTGCGACGGGATTATGCGCGAACCCCCCTCCGTCGCGTCAAAATCATCATCCTCACCGTTCCTCTCTTTCCTCCTCGCGACACCTTTCGATTGGCTCTCTTTTTCTTCTTCTTTTTCGAGTGGGAGGATTTCGTCTTTCTCCTTCTTCTCCTTCTCGTTAATCTATTTTCGTATACTCTCGTTCGCCACTCGAAATGTCCTCCCGTCGAACGCGATCGAATCTTTGGTCCATCTCTTGAACAACGGGTTTCGCACTAAAACCGTCATCGAATTCGATGCATCATCCTTACTAAACTTCTTTAACCCCGCGACTTCTTGTTGGACGACGAGAACGTTGTTTTCGCCTTCGATATCCTCTTCTTCTTCGACTCTTTCTCCGCTCTTGTTCTTCTTCATCTTCTTCTTCGCGCGATGTTGATGATGACGATGAGGATGTGTTCTTTCACACGATCTTTGCCCGAAACCATCCTTTAACGTTGTCCTCTCATTGTTCTTCTTGTCGTCGTCGTCTGAATCGTTGGTGGTGTTGTTCTTCCTGAAGCGGTTCGACGATCGAGTCTTCGAGGACATGTTCACTTTTTTATCTCCACCTCGCGAGAACCTCTTCTTTCTTTATCGTGGAATCTGTTTCGAAGAAGAGACGGAAAGAAGTTTCAATGTGTTTGTTGACAGAAGGTTATCTTGCTGAGTGTTTGTTTGTGAGGGAAACAGTTCCGGAAACTGTGGCGTGAGGAAAGAAAAAGAAAATACTATTCAGGTTGGTTCTGAATGTAATGCAAATCAAATGTATGTGGTACCAGGTACAACAGGACTATGTTAATGAGCTAATGAACGTTACGCATGTGGCTTTGCAAATGACTAGATCGACGAAAACGCTTCTCGCACACATCACATTCATACGGCTTCTCGTTCGTGTGAATACGCATGTGGTTTTTCAAATCACCAGATCGAGTAAAACGCTTCTCGCACACATCACACTCGTACGGTTTCTCGTTCGTGTGAAAACGCATGTGCCTTTTCAAGCTACCAGAATCACTAAAAGCTTTATCGCAAACATCACATTCATACGGTTTCTCGTTCGTGTGAATAAGCATGTGGACTTTCAAATAACTAGAATTACGAAAAGCTTGATCGCAGACATCACACTCGTACGGTTTCTCGTTCGTGTGAATACGCATGTGCGCTTTCAAATGACCAGATTGACGAAACTTCATCTCGCACACATCACATTCGTACGGTTTCTCCTTCGTGTGAATACGCATGTGTCTGGCCAAATCGAATGGTCTATCAAACATCTTCTCACAAACATCGCACTCGTGTTGTTGCGTTCTCTTTCTCTTCACTCCTTTAGTCGTGGTCATTACTTTTCGTATCTCATTTTCCTCGATTTCAAAATCGCCAGCTTCGTCATCAGGTATCCTCAAACACAACACCTTTGGTTCTTCTTTCTCTCCCTTCAAAACCGTCCTCGCGTTCACCGCTCTTTTCGGATGTGGATTCTTTCTTCGTCCTCCCATTATTACTTTTATTAGTATTAGTAGTATCTCGAGAAGAGTTAAGACGAAGAGTTGATGATGACGAATGAAGTAAAAATGTCTGAAAAAATGTTCTAAAACTATTGTCAGAAAAGCTCTCACTCGCGTCTTCTTCTCTCTCTTCTACTTTTTCTTTTCGACACGAGAAATCGACCGATATCATTGTCGTCTCCACGCATAGCATCATTCCCGTCGTTCCGTTGTCGTTTTGATGAATCTGCGATGATGGGGTGGTGGTTGTAAGTCGTCGTAAAAAAATTCGATCGCTCTCGAATGTTCTCCGCCGGGTCCGCGAATTCGAGCGCTTTCAAATAGAGTTTCGTCAGCGCCGCGATGCAGCACAACAGCGGGCCGAAGACGACGCCTTGCGAGGTACATTTTTCAATCACGCGGTTCGCAAAATCATCGTCATCCCTTTCGTCTTGGACTGTTTTTTTTCGTTTCTTCTTTCTCTTTTCCTTTTCGAGAAGCACGTCTAGGTACAAGTTTTCGGTGGTTTTCGCCACGGCGGACCAGGAATACTTTTGCAAAATCTGATCGCCGAGAGCTTCGCGCTCGCGATCTCCAATCTCACCGTTTGCGACGAGCGCTATGGCTTTTTCGAGCTGCTCGAACAAACCAGAAACCGTCGGCGGGGCTAAAAAAGAGGACGTTATTTCTTTTGGTTTTCCCGCTTTCAGTTTTCTTCTTCTTCCTCCCGTTCCAGTTTCTATAGTTGATTTCTTCTCCGACGCCGCCGGAGAAGTGACCATCGTGACTCCCGGTAACACTTCTGGAACGCCACCGACGCCTGTCGCCACCACTACCAACCCGCAACTCGCGGCTTCGACAATAGCCGTACAAAATGCCTCTGTCAACGAACAATTCAAAAAAATATCCCCTCGACGTAAAATATTCGGCACGTTCTCGTGTTTCGCATCGCCTAAGAACTCTACTTTTCCTTTGCACTCTTCTTTGTGCGTTTTCTCGCACACTTCGCGTAAATGCGGTTCCATCGGCCCCGATCCTGCGAGTATGAAACGCACGTTTTTATTTCGTTTCAACGTCAACGGAATGAGTTTCGCGAGAAGGTGAATACCTTTCCGGTACGTCAAACGCGAACAGACGACGATCGTAACCTCCTTCTTGCCACTTCTTTTAGCGCTGCCGCTATTACTGCTATTATTGCTACTTTCACTACCACTACTTCTGCTGCTCGATTTACCTTCGCTTTTCTTCTCCGTCGCGCGAGAAGGAGGATAAAACGCCTCCCCGTCCACGGCGTTTGGAATCACTTCAATCTTCCTCGGATCAAACCCGCGCAACTCGTACACGACCTCTTCCTCTTCCTCATCATCTCTTCCTTTCCTCTTCTTCGTTTTCTTCCTCCTCACCGGCACAACGTTCATCCCACCTCTCAAACACGTGTTCTCCTTCGCCGCGTTGGTCACGCACACCGCCCGATCCGCCTCCCCGAGCGTCATCCGCAACACCTTATTGCTATGAATGCTCGCCACGTCGTCGTTCATCCCAAACAAAGAGTGGTCCGTAAAAACCACGCACGGTATCTGTAACGTCTTCGCGTGTAACACGCACTCGTGCGATAAAGTCCCGCCTTGGTGCGCGTGCACCACGTTCACGTTTTCTCGAACGCACGCGATTCGGAAAATTTTCAAAACACCAAAAATCGTCGGAAAACAGCAGTTGGTACCTCTGATGGTCACTCTCGGGACGTAATACACTTTGACGCCGGATTTTAAGTACCGGACGCCAGAGTACGTTTCGTTTGTGTTCGAATCAGTGTTGTTGTTATCGTCGTCGTTGTACGAGTGCGTGAACACGCACACTTTGTGGCCTCTTTCCGCGAGTTTACCGGCGAGATGCGCGATGTGTAATTCGACGCCCCCGACGTGCGGGAGGAAGAAATCGGAGACGAAACAGATGGAGAGTTTTCTTTGATGATGAGTGTCGCGAGACATGATCACGATAATAACGATAACGAAGGAGGAGGAGGTGGTAGCACTCGTTCGACGAGCAACGGCCGCAAACCGCGATTTATGTCGCGTCTTATGGCCGCTTTATGCGGTGCTTTTGTGCGCGTAAAAAGAGTGAGGATTTAGGTAAAAATAAAAAAACTCTTGCGTGATGTCTCTCTCTATTAAATATGAAAGTATAACTCACTCTCTCTTAGCTGCTACCTCTACATGGTGTGCGGCGAAAGCTGATTGTGGAATTTCGGGCTATCCCCGCTAAGACTATTATTTATTCCACCAGCACCGCTGTTACTATGACTGCGTCTCGAGGGAAGAAGACTTTTGCCGCCGCGCGAAACGCTCCAGAAGCGCATGCGCTTTTTGAACTTTCTCGTAAACGCTTTCAAAATTTCCTCGCAGACGATGACCGGGAAGGAGAGCCATAAGACCGCTTTCCATTCTTTCCAGGAGAGATAGCTCACGCTGAAGGTGATGTTCATCCACGGGACGTATAAGATCATCACGTGTAAAGCCATGGAGATGAAGATGGCGCCTAAGAGCCATTTGTTGGACCACGGCGGGTGTTTCAATAAACTCGAATTTTCCGATAAAGCGTTCAAGGCGTTGAACATTTCCACGGTGACGAGGACAGTCATGGACATGGTAGAAGGACGGCGGTCTTTGAATATTTGACACGAGTAATCGTGGGCGCCTTCGACGCACTGCTCGAACGAGGTCAAATCGTTCCAGGAGAGGAGAGGACCGTTTTCAAAGTACATGAACCACCAGGCAAAGGCGACGACGGTGACGATGCCGACGTACACGCCGACAATCAAGTATCGAATGAAGAGCCACGAGTCAACGATAGGTTCCGTGGGTGATCGCGGGCGTTGTCGCATGATGTCTCGATCAGGCTTGTTGAACCCGAGCGCGGTGGCAGGTAAACCGTCGGTGACTAAGTTTACCCACAGGAGTTGCACGGGGCACAAAGTCTCCGGCATGCCCAACGCCGCGGCGATGAAGATGCACACGACTTCGCCAATGTTCGAGGAAACCATGTATCGAATGAATGCTTTGGTGTTGTCGTAAATAGCGCGACCTTCAGCGACGGCAGAAACGATGGAGGCAAAGTTATCGTCGGCGAGAACCATATCGCTCGCGTGTTTCGCCACCGCCGTGCCGGAACCCATGGAGATGCCGATGTCGGCTCTTTTCAAAGCCGGGGCGTCGTTGACGCCATCGCCAGTCATAGCGACGACGTGCTTTTGCATCTTTAACAGCTCCACTAACTTTGCCTTGTGCGCGGGTTCGACGCGACTGAAAATAGTCAAACGCGTCGCAGCTTCCGATTTTTCGCGATCGGATTTCAACTCGTCAAAGTCCACGCCTTGTAAACTCGCGCCGTCTGGAACGATTGGTTCGCCAAACGCATTCGCTTCAATGAGACCAATTTGCGAGCCTATAGACTCCGCGGTCGTTTTGTTATCTCCGGTGACCATGACAACTCGAATGCCCGCGCCTCTGCACGTGGCAATCGCACGGGCGACTTCTGCTCTCGGCGGGTCCGCGATGCCGACGAAACCGAGAAAAGTCAAATCGTTCTCATCTTCCGCGGTGATTTGCGTTTGTTTCGCCGGCATTGGACGCATGGCTAATGCTAAAACGCGCAAACTAGTTTTCGCGTATTTCGAGAGAACGTCGTTTAAGTCTTTGCGAACTTGATCGTTCATCGGTTCCGCCGCGCCTTTGCCGTTTGTGAGAGCGTTGGAGCATTTTTCCAACACCGCCTCGGGAGCGCCTTTGGCAAACAAAATGTTCGTCCCTTTTCGAGAACACAAGGTACTCATCATTTTTCGATCTCGAGTGAAATCCATTTGCGCGACACGTTTAAATTGCCCGGCCCAGTACGCAGCGCAATACGACGCGCGCTCTTGCTCAGAAAGTTTTGTCAACGCCGTCGGCATGGCGTCGAAACCGGGGAGACCAACCTTTTCGGAAAGAACTCGCAAAGCGACTTCGGTCGATTCGCCAATTTTCGCGTACTCTCTCTTGTTTAAATCAAACGTCAACGTCGAGTCGTTACATAAGGAAGCGCATATGGATAAGTGCAACACCGACGGTAAATCTGCCGGGTGCTTCACCACGTCTCTGTCGATGGAGTTGAAGCGTTGTTGTCTCGGTGAGATTACGCCGTTGGACGCTTCCAGAATCAATCCGTTCGGCGCATACGAGTTACCTTCTACGTCAAACTCTCTCAATAAAGGCGCGTGACTACTTCCACTCGCGCCATTACCACCCTTACTACCAGTGCTACTGCTCCTTTGCTTCGTGCGATCTACCACGCACATCTTTTGCACGCACATCGCGTTCGTCGTCAAAGTCCCCGTCTTGTCCGAACACACCACCGTCGTGCACCCTAAAGTCTCCACCGACGGAAGTGATCTCACAATCGCGTGTCTTTTCGCCATCTTTCTCGTCCCTAACGCCAAGCACGTCGTCACTACGGCCGGTAATCCTTCCGGAATAGCCGCCACCGCCAACGCCACCGCGATTTTCAAATAATACACCATCCCTCGAAACCAACCGCCATATAAAGGGTCGCCGAAATGTCCGATGTTCACCACCCAGACCAAAATGCACACCACTGCGATCACTTTACTCAATAATCTACCAAACTCGTCCAACTTTTTCTTCAAAGGCGTCAACTCTTCCTCGTCGTCTGCGCCTCCGTGATTTTTCATCGCGTCTCGAATCTTCCCAATCGCCGTGTTCAACCCGGTTCCGACGACAACCGCTCTCGCTCTCCCAACGCTCACGACCGTCCCACTAAACAACAAGCACGTTTTATCTTGAACCACCGCTCTCCTCGCCCGTTCGCTATCGTCTATGTGCCCCGCCTCCTTCTCCACGCTTCCGCTCTCGCCAGTCAAAATTGCCTGATCCACTCTCAGCGTCGAACTCAAAATCCCAATAATCCTGCAATCCGCCGGCACTTTTGCTCCAACCGCGACTTCAACGATATCTCCCGGCACTAGCTCGCTCGCTTGCACCACTCTCAATCTCCCGTCTCTCAAAACCGTCGCTAAATCCGCCTGGTACGCCTTCAATTCCTCAATCGCCTTCTCCGCGTTCGTCTCCGTGACCACCCCGACGGTCGCGTTGGCGATTAAAATCAAAACAATCACCGTCGGCTCGACGAACGCTAACTCCCCGTCCCCATCCACCGCGGCTAATATAAAACTCACAATCGCGGCGACGATTAATATCTTCACCAGTAAGTCGTCGAACTGTTTCAAAATTAACTTTATGAAATTTTGCCCTTTCTCCTCGGGCATTTCGTTCGCCCCGAATCGCAGGCGAAGTTTATCGATGGCGTTCGTCTTTTCGGACAAACCTCTGTTCGCATCCACTTGGTGGTACTCCAAGACCTGTATATTTTCATCGTTTTCATCGTTTTCATCATCATCGCGAAAGAAAGAGAAAGGATATATGTCAGTAAAACTTTGTTCTTGGGGAAGAGAAACAAACAAAAGATGGATCCGAAACCCGAAGAAGTTTGAAAACGCTCTCTCGTCGTCTCCGTAGAATAATAATAATAAGAGTAGTATAATTTAAAAAAGTCACCACACATAAATGCTCACCTCGCCGATCGAACGCGCGAACGCGTCTTCCATTTTTTGTGTTTAATGCGTGCCCCGAACGCCGTGCGCTTTTGTCTCTCATATCCGTCTCTTTCTTAAGGAATCTTGAAGCTCAAAAACCCTAAATTGATGCGAAAAATCCGTTTGACTCTTTTCTCGTCGTTTCTCTCCATCATCATCACTCGCAAAAGAAAGACGACGGCAGGGACACGATGGCGGAGGAGACGACGAGGAAGAGCCACGACGACGAGAAGGACGCCGCCGACGTTGTTGTTGCGAGAGAAACAACAAGAACGAACGATGATGATGCGCAACAAATAAATTCGTCGGCATCATCGACAGGCAGTTCTTTTTCATCGAAGTTGTTCCTGCTTGCGTTTATCGGACTCTCCGTGGCGCTTGGCTTGCGCGAAGATGTCGGCGAACTCGTGAAAGGTAGTGGTGGTATTGAAAACGAGACGACCCGCGCGACGATGCAACAAAAAGAAGACGCGATTTCCGTGGGAGATAGAATCCACATCTCCTTTTGTCAATCCTGACAATACCGAGGCGGGTTTGAACACGTTCGTCAGATTTGTTCGCACCATTTTGGTCGAGACGTGGATATCGTCCCGACGAATTACCCGCCGAAACCTGCGATGAGAGTATTGACGCGATTGACGAGTTACGCGCAAATAGGGATGCTTGGGGTGACTTTTCGAGGGTCGCAATTTATCCGAGAGTTGTTTCCAGCCGGGACGCACATCCCGGACTGGGTGTCGTCCATGGAAACGAATAAGATGCACTCGATGTTAACGATTCACTTCCTCGGGAACTTGTTGAAACAGAATTTTGGGAACACCGGGGCGTTCGAGATTTATTACGACGGGGACGTCGTGTTTAGCAAGTTGAAGGAGAAGAGAATGCCGAGGTTGGAGGAGATCGTGGACGGGATACGCGAGAAACGAGAGGAGAGAGGATTCAGGTACACGAAGCCGAAGGAGATGTTGCCGGAAAGGATGAGGATGCAAGGAGGAGGACAATAACAACAACAACAATAAAGGTAAACGCGATCTTATTGGAACACACTCAAACACATGCACTCACAAAGTGATGGCGAAGAAGTAAAAAAGGAACGCACAGAACGTGCGTACGCTTCTTTTGCCGGATAGAAGAGTTTTTTGGAAGAGTGTGCGAGAAGAAAAGAAGAAGAAGAAATACATCCACTTTATTTATCATTAGCAATGTATCAATACTTTCTATAAATTACACACAACATTCTCATAAACGCTAAACTACTACATTTCTGTGCTTTCCTGCTAAATAAACTTCTTCTATACGGTGTGACTTGTGTGTCTTTCATCCGTCGATGGCGTTTTGGACATCTTCTAATTCTTCGTCTATTTTCTGACTCGTCAACTCGTACAAAGCCACCGCCATTTGGACGTCTCTGCATAATCTCGGCTCGTCGATATTGCGTCCGGTTTCATCTGCAAAAACCTCCACGTCAACGACCGTGCCCTGTCGCTCTTTATTATCACCAGCAGACGTTTCGGATACGCTATCGTTTAACGAGATGTCGCCTTCGCCGTCGCCTTCGTCTCCGGCTGTCGCATCAGTATTCGCGGGATTTTCTTTCGATTCTTTTTGCTTCTTTCGGTGCTTTTTACTATCATCGCGCTTCATCGCCAGATGCTTATCGTACAGCCCGTCGTAATATTCCAACAACTGTTCTGCGACTGCGGCCCAATCGCCGCCTTCTAACGAGTTTTGCAACGCTTTTTGCTTCTCGCCGCCGATTCTTTTTGTCATTTTCTCGCACGCCTCTCGCATGCCGTCCATCCACCCTTCCTGCGCTCGTAACTCGTCTGTCGCGTAATCGCTCACTAAAGTTTGCACCCTTAGCTCTAGTGGACAAATCAATCGTAAAATCAAAGGCGCTTTTCGCATCCTTTGAAACAGTTTAGGATCCACCGAACACTTGCCGACGTGCGGTCCTTCGTCTTCGATGTATACCCATCGTTTAGGATCTAACGCGTCCCAAGCGAACGCGACTTCGTTCCCGTAATGTTCCGAGGTTGGTTGCGCGGTTTTTCCGACCCACCCGAACGCAGATCCCGAGTGATTCGCCAAACCTTCTAAATCGATGATTTGTTCGTTTTGTAATTTTTCCAACGCTAAAAGACATCGAGTCTTCCCTACGCCGGTTCGTCCACCGATTATGCACACCCTCGGCGCGGGCACGTTCGTCAACACCTGCGGTGCGGACGGATCGTCGTTTGGATGTTTCACAGGACTGCTACCACTGTTTGCATTATTTTTGAGAATATTTTTGGGATGGTTTTTATTATTATCGGCGATATTCGAAACGTCGACTAAATCGTCCTCGTCCAATCCAAAATCGTCCCCTCCTCCTCCTCCTCCTCCTCCTAATTCTCCTCCATTTCCTAGTCCTTTCCCACCATTCAACAACCTCTCGTCCACTTTCAGAGGATCTCCGCACCGACTCAATATCCACGTCCGAAACGCTTTATACCCACCATTCACCACGCGCACAAACTCCACGTCCTCCTTCCCCAACCGCTCGCCGAACAACCATCCGAGCGAGAGTGATCGCATCCCGCCTCTCCAGCAGTGCACGTACACCCGTATCTTTTTCCTCTCCTTATTCATTTTCCTCTTTAAATCCACTTCCGTTTGCGCGTTTACAATCAACTGCTCCCACTTCTCTCTCACAAACTCCATGCCTCTCGCCATCGCCGCTTTCCTCCCTCTTTTGGCGAACAAAGTCCCAACGACTTTCCTCTCTTCGTCTTCAAACAACGCCACGTTCACCGCGTTCGGGATGTGCCCTTTCCGAAACTCGCTCGGCGACCTCGCGTCGATGAGTACCGTTTCCATCGGGAACTCTCGGCAGTCTCGAGCGGCAGAGACGACGTCGGTTCTCGAGTGTTGGTTCTCTCGCGAGATGGAGGCGATGAAGGTTTCCATCACAATCGTCTTCTCATCATCGTGATTCTCCTTTTTGCCATCCGTGATTAAGTTCACGAATAACTCGCCCGCTTTGGACGATGGTTTTTTGGATGACGATACTACCGACGGAGCAGTGGTAGTAGTAGTAGTAGTGCGCTCCTCCTCCTCCTCTTTCTCGCTCGTCATGTCTTCTCTTTCTCTCAGATAAAATAATGAGAGAAAAGAATCAAAGAGAGAGACAAGAGAGAGAGGAAAGAATGAACAAAAAAAGGGCAAAATTGTCCTTGAAAAATTCAAACCTTCTTTCTTCTTGAAAATCAATCAATTTTAACCACAACAAACAACACACACACAAAAGAAACGCAATTTACTTGTAAATTACACACACGCACAATTACACATTAAAAGAACTTTACTAATAAACTCGAGAAAGCGAGGGCCTCCGAGAAAGAGCAACACTAACTAAGAAGAAGAAGAATGCCGCCACGCAAGAAAGCCGCCGCCAAGAAGAAAACGCCGCCATCCTCAGCGGAGGAGGAGGAAGAAAAAGAAGACGATTCGAAAATGATGGACGACGAGAATGCGATCGATGATGCGACGAATGCATTAAATGCGAATGATGCCGATCAGCCGCCGCGTCAAACGCAACTGGAGTTGTGGGAGAAAGAGAACGAGCAAAACTTGTTACACTTATCATCTTCGAATACTGGTGAAGAAGATGAATTGATGAGTGCGAGTTTAGGGCATCCGCAACACGGTTCGGAGCTGTTTTTAGGCGGCGTTCCGAAATCCGCGAGCGACCAAGACGTTGAGAATTTGTTTAAAGGATCTACTAAAGGACGAGGGAAAGGTAATACTAAGTGTCCGTCGCAACCGGTGGAGATTCAAGTGGTGAAAGATCCGAACGATTCCATGAGGAACCGAGGGTACGCGTTCGCGAGATTCGGGAACAGAGGCGAGTGCGAAGACGCGTTTCAGTTTCTCAGCGAGAACGACGGCGCGAACGCGGTTATGATCGACGCGGAGAATAACAACGAGGAAAAGAAAATCAGGGCGACGATTAAACCGACGAAGCACGTTTTATTCATGAGCGGGTTTCCGCCGTTTGCGACGAGAGAAGACATCGTGACGGAGCTTTTGAGAGTTGGCGGCGCGGGCATCGAGACGGTGTCGTTACCGAGAGCGAGCGGAACGGGAACGAACGGGATTGCCTGTCGACACAAAGGGTACGGATTTATCGATTATTTTAATCAAGAATGCGCTGAAAGAGCCATGAAGAACATAAACGACAAGACGACGAGAATGTTCAACGGCAACGCGAATAAACCAGTCGTCGCGAAATGGGCGGACGTGAGTAAAGAAAAGCCGCCGAGCAAAGAAGATTTATTGGCGCAGAGTAAATCGGTGTACGTCGGGCAAATTCCAACCGAAGGCGTGGCATTGGACGAGAAAGATTTGGAAGGGAAGTTGAGAGAAGTGTTTGGTCAGTTTGGCGAAGTCGAATCGGTCAAGTTGCCGAGGGGCGACGCGACGAAAGGGTACGCGTTTGTCCACTTTACGGAAAGAAGCTCGGCTGAGAAAGCGGTTGAAGCGGCAGCAGCGAGCGCATCTGGTGCACGTGGCGATGAATCGGCGATGGATGGTGTCGTAGCGGCAGGGGCGGTGCAGTTGCAAGGATGTAATTTGACCGTGGAAATCGCGCGTCCAGAGAGAGAGAGAAACAACGAGCATCGAGACAGAGGCGGACCGAGAGGAGGCAGAGGAGGTCGAAGACCTATGCACAGAGGAGGACGTGGTGAACCACCGGGATCGCGCAGAGGCGGTGATTATAATAACTACATGAGCCCGCACGGGGGCGGTATTGCGCCTCGACAGTTTGGCGGCGGGAATTCGATGACCCCGGTATATTTACCGAACGGACAAACCGCGTACGTTATGGGTCAAGGCAATATGCCGGCACCAAACGCCGGTTGGGGGAGACAATCCGTTACCGATCGATTGGATAGAGGCGATCGTGGTCGAGGAGGTGGAGGAGGAAGAAGAGGACGCGATCGAGGTCCTCGCGATTACGACGATCACTATCAAAACAGAGGCGGTGGCGGGAGAAGACGAGACGACTCTCGAGACGCGCCAATGCACCGCGCCCGACCATATTGATGAACTTTAGAGATGGAAAAGTACTAAAAGGTTCTAAAACGGTATATTTTAATATAAAAATCACGAATTGTTTTGTAGAAATATCACCATCATCACCATCATCCATATTATAAAACGAGACCGATCGACCGGGATGTTTTTTCACGTCGTCGATTTTGATTTCGACAAAATCTCGTCGCTAAAACATCTCTGTTTCAATTTCTCTCTCACATCTGCGTACAAAATGTCGTGCGCATTCGCGTGATACGGATTATGAAAGTACAGCCTGCATAACTGCACCGCTGAGCTCGATGGTATTTCCTTCCCCGATCGATGCGCAATCGCCCACACTGCGTGATGATACGCCCCATTGTGCACTAGAAAAGTGTCCTTCTCCGGTAGTGTATCTCGAGAGTTACCACCGCTCCATGCGAATGCTTCTTGGACGACGCGCAAGTTCTTCACCATATTCGAATGCGTCCCGCTTTGCACCGTCTTGTCTAAAATTTTAGGAACACGTTTGAGATCTTGACTCCCGTTTGGAATAAATACGGTGAACGTGTCGTAATCTAGGAGGAAATCATACGGGTGCGAAGTGTTCAATTGCGTCATGAGCGGAACACACCCTCTGTGAATGGCATCGAAAAATCGTTGATCCCATCCGTTTCCGCCCGCGGCGAGGCAAAAGTACGAACGCAGGCGAATATTTTCGCTGCGTGCTAATTCGCCGACGCCTCCATACTTGCTAAATTCAGGCGACATCACGTTTTTGTTCAAGAAAAATCTCGGCTCATTTTTATACCAATCCAACATGAACGTCCGAATACCTTGCGAGTACAAGTACATGCACTCCTTGACGTTCGTAAAGATATTCTCTCCTGTACACTGCTTGAAATTTTTTGCCCTTCCGCGAAAGAATAACAGCATACCATCTTTCGTATTCGGGTCGAACCTCGTGTGCTTTGGGTCTTTGTCCCCGCCGTATCCAGGCGACGCGGATAGAGACGATGGAATGACAATATCTCGATTGGGATAGAAACACTCATGATTTCCCTCTTTCGTTCGCCACATGCCATACTGCGAAACGACAATTGCTCCCGGAGGAAGTTCCGAATGCACGTCTGTTTGCAATGTACACAAGGATCTATCCATAGCGTTAATCCACACGGTTGGATGCACTGCTTCTTTTAGTGAATACTTTTTATCAACGTACTCAATGACTCGTTCCATCACAGTCGTAAATGATCCAACGTTTCCGACTAAATCTCCCGGGAAAAACGGGATGACCATCGTGCTTCGCAAAGATTCCGCGCCGTTCGGGTCAACGACGCCCGCATCCGCGATCATGGTCTCAAAGAAATAGTGCACTCCTCGGTAACTTCCATTATTTTTATACTTGTAGCCTCGATAGAACCGTTTAATACCCCCGGGCAAATCTGCCGCGGCGAGCGATAATTCGTTCTTCGCGTACCGTTCTTCGCTGTTTTTCTTCGTCTGAAGTATCTCCTCTTCCGACAATGCGCACTCGTATCCAAATCTTCCTTTATTACATGCGCATTCAAACCATTCGCACTTTCCGTTCTTTTCGCATAACGGTGAACATATTCCTTCATTTTGCACGTGCGAGTTCGCGAATTGGTTACCGTGGTCCTCTATGGTGATTATTTTTGAGCGCAGTCGGTCGAACACGACTTTATCAACGTTCCTATCCGCGTTTACGTTGCCGGATTTTTCACGCAACGCCTGTCTTGTTGGTTTGTCATATTCAAAGATGTACGATCTCCTGTACTCCTCATCCTGGGGTTGTTTATGAAGCAAACCGATACTGCTAATACTACTATCGCTATCGATATTTCCATCGTCTACGTCTCCTACTTTACAAAAATGTTCCGTTCGCAAATTCATTTGAAACGGTCGCTTCCCACCTCCCTCTCGCGTCATCACCTCGTACGTCTCCTTCCCAAACGCTTTTAGCGTATACTCGATGCACTCATCCACACATTTACACGAAGGAAATTCTTTAATCCCCGGCGCTGATCTCGGCCGCACGGTTATTTGTCTAGTTAACACATCGCCGCACGAACCAAACGTAAACCGGTCGCACGACGGCGCCGGGTTTTCATCGCACTTCGCTCCGGTCCAATCCGTGTTGCAGATGCACTCGTGCCCGTCCTTGGAAGACGGGTATCCGTGCACGCACCGATCGTTGTCCGGGTTGAGCACTGGATATTCTTTTACTACTGCTACTTCTTCTTTCATCTCTCGAGGAGGAGGAGAAGGAAGAGGAGGAGAAGGAGAAGGAGAAGGAGAAGGAGGAGGAGGAGGAGGAGGAGGAGGAAACGAAGACGGAGCAGCCGCAGCGCTCCTCTCGCGGCGAACGACGTGCCTCCTCTCCTTCCCTTTTTCCATTCCTCGATAACGAAGCAATTGCTCTTGATGACGACGACGATGACGTACGGATCCGTAGATGCCATCTCCTTTTTTTCCCTCTTCGTCGCCGCCGCGGGGGCGCTCCGCCGTTGTTGTTTCCAGACGGTTTCCTTCGTCCCGTCGCACCGCTCTCTCTCTTCTTTCTCTCCTCATTCGGTCGTGTCGATTTTCCGCATCTCCATCTCCGCTCGCCTTCCCCGCGAGAAGGTCAAACGTGCCTCCTCGATCTTCTTCTTCTTCTTTTTGTTGTTGTTGTTGGAGCATCCTTCTCGTCGTCGTCGTCGTCGTCGTCGCCTTTACGAAGACTCCTCCCCCGACGATGATGTTGGGTGTGTGTTTCCCATCATCGTCTCCGCTAATGTCTCGCGCGAAAACAACCACCACCACTAAAACCGGGAGGAAGAAAAAGAAGAGAAAGAAAAAGAGAGAAGAGAGAGGAAAGAACGAGCACACTCTCTGTTTTCTTCTTTTACTTCTTCTTCTTCGCGCTTTTTCCTCTTCTTTTCCTCCTCTCGACGCCATTTTTGGCGTCTTTTTTCTCTCCTTTCTCGTCGGAATGTGCTCTCGAACCGTTATTATAATTTAGGGTTTTTGCTTTTTTGTAAAGGAAAAGCGCCTGTGTGAGTGTTTCTTTCGCCATTCTCGCACACATCATCATCGAACGGTTGTTCTTTGTTTTAAAATAAAAATATGTTTGCCTTATCATCGACTGTTGCGACTCGCGCGGTACGTTTATATTGTATCGCGCGATTCTTTCCTTTGTTTTTGATTTTCTAATTCGCATCGTTGTAGTCGTCGTCGTCTTCTCTCTCTGTTGCGCGTAAATCTTTTTTTTTTCTGATTAAAATATTTGCCCGAGAAAGATACGCTTTTCGCGGTGTGTGAGAGGGGCCGATGTCCGGGAATTTGGTGGTTCGAAATTTGTGTGTCCTTTCAACGCGCTTGATGGCCGGTACATCGATCTCTCGTCGAGCGCTTTGTTCCATCATGCGTCACTTTTGTTGTTTCGACTACTTACTGACGATATCTCCTTCCACTCTTTTTTTCTTATGCGCACACCAAACACAGTTCGCGCAAAAAGTCTCCTCCTCCAGATCCGTCAACAAAACTCGATCCGCGTCGGTTATCGTCAAAGCGGAGAGAGAAATGTGGTACCCGGGGGCGACGGCGCCGGATTACTTGGACGGCTCCATGGCGGGTGACTACGGCTTCGACCCGTTAAGATTGGGTGCGAACAAAGAGTCTTTGCCGTACTTGCAAGAAGCGGAATTGATGAACGGCCGATGGGCGATGTACGCGACTATCGGCGTCTTGGCGACGGATTCGAACCCGAGCTTGCCGAAATTTTGGGAAGCGGGCGCGGCGGATTACGACATTGACTTTAAGACGTTGGTTATCACGCAAGTTATCGTTATGGGCATTTTGGAAGCGTTGAGAATTCGCGGTTTCATGAAGACTGGCGAGAGTGGATTGGGGGCGAACTTTCCGTTTGACCCGGCGGGAATGGACTCTCCGGCGGCGAGAGTGAAGGAGGTCAAGAACGGCCGCTTGGCGATGGTTGCGTTTTTGGGCATGGTTTCGCAGTGGGCGGTGACTGGTATGGGACCGATCGAAGGTTTCAAGGCGCACTTGGCGGACCCGACGGCCGTGAACATCTACACGTCCGCCGTTGGTGGTGAGACTGTTGCGTTCATCGCGTTTTTGTCGTGCGCGCCGGTGTGGTTGATCGCGCAAAAGCAGTTAACCGATGGTTCGGAAGAGGAGTTCAAGCCGATTCCGTGGTAAGAAGCTAGATTTGTCGCGTGACTAAGATAGAATTTGCGAATATATAAACACTTCATATCTACGCCATGTATTTCTTTTACATTATTATTATTACATTCTGATGAATTTTATTACTCTAAAGTGTTCCTTGACTCACGCCCCAAGCGATACGATTTTTATTCGTCCTTTACTGTTTGCGGAAATGAGCGTGGACTCGTCCGACCAACAAACTGCGCTCACGAAGTGGTTCACAGAGTTGTGAGCTCTCGAGGAACTTTTCATATTCCCTGGAGTATCGAACGATACCGTGGCTACAGGCGCGGCGAAGTTCTTGTTGTACACGAATAACTCGTTCGTCTCTGAGCCGCAAGCGACGGATTTTCCGTCGGACGACGCCGCCAATCCAACAAAGTTCTTCCTGTTTACGTGACCGGTCAAGGTGCGAATCAGCCGAGTGCTGCTGACGAGATCGGATTCTCCATCCGCGCCGTTGTTGGTTTCCATTTTGGGAAGAGGAACGCTATTATCATCACCTTGGAATTGTTGTTGGTTATGATAGATGTTGTAAGGATCAAAAGTCGCGTTGTGATCGTGTGTTTTCTTCACGTCCCATATGCACACGCTAGAATCCGTCGACGCCGAACACAACTCGCCACTGCTGATATATTTCACGTAGGAAACCGCTTTTTTATGCGACCTGAGCGTATATAACGGCTCGTGCGGACGTCGTAAATCGTACACGCGTACTTTATGATCGGCACAGCCGATGGCGATATCGTGTGCAGTCGTCGGCGACCACGCGATGCAACACACGTTTGCGCGCATCTGCATTTCCATGACGCTTCTATTTCCGCCTCCCATACTTATACCACTTTCACTCCATATCTTCACCGCGCCGTCGTCGCTTCCAGAGGCGATTAAGTGCATGTTATCTACACATCTGCAATACTCAACCGTCCAACATCTCTTGTCGTGCTCTTCAAATTTTAAAATACTTTGAGAGGTTTCCGCGTCCCAAATGGTCACCACACCTTCGTAATCCGACGCGGCGATGTGCGAAACGTGTTTCCTAGAGAAAGACAAGCACGATATTTTCGATTTAACTTTGATTTGCGCCCTCGTAATCCGCGGACGTTCTTCGTTTTGATTCGCCGCCGTTCGGTCGCATATATCGGTGAAGGTATAAAACTCAATGCGTTTAGAAACGCCCGCGGTGGCAAACATAGTTCGGTCCATGGAGACGTCAATGGAAGAGACGATATCGTTTACCGGTGGAATCGGTGAAGTGTTGATGATATCGATATTGTTGATATTTTCGTTGTTGATGTTGTTGTTGTTATTGGTGTCGATAGTGTTGTTGTTGTTGTTATTGTTGATGATGTTGACGATGTTGTTGTTATTGTTATTACTGTTGTTGTTCATCACCGCTCCAAACTGGGTCATCAAAGAATTGTTGTTAAACGACAAGGACGACATTGACAAGGACGGTTTGACTATTTCTGCGACGATGCGCACGCGTCCATACTTTTGTTTCGCGTCCGTCAGCGCTTGCGCGAAATCTTCTAAACGTTCTTCGTTCATTTTCTCGTCGATACTCGCCGGTTCGATGCGGTGATTTCCAACGCCATCTTCTTCGTCGTCGTCGTCGTTGTCGTCGTCTTCCTCTCTTCCTCTCATGCTACTGTTTACGCCATCAATTTCTTTGATACCTTTGGTATACAGCGAACTTAATCCAGCGTGATATTTCCTTTCGAACTCTTCATCCTCATCGCACGCATCTCCCTCGTACCCGGGCAGTTGCGGTACAAATCGAAGCATATCCGCCACGTCTTCACCGTCTTCTTCTTCTTCTTCTTCTTCTTCTCCTCCTGTTCTCCCTTCCGCCTCCGTGTAGCTCCTCTTTAACACCTTCAACTCTTCTCTCAACAACTTCTCCACCCTCTCTATGTCCGTGCGTAAAAACTTCATCTCCATCTCCCCTTCCGCCATCTTCATCCTCTTTCTCCTCGTCGCCTCGTCGAAGAAATCCCTCAAAATCTCTAACCTCTTCTCCTCGCCTTCGGCGACAGCTCTCGCGTGCTTCTCCACCAGCGCTTTCACGATCGGCGCCAACTGTTCTTCGTCCATGTGCTGCAACGCGGAGACGACTTTCTCCGCTCGCGCAATTTTCGAATGCTGCGGTTCCATCGGCGAGTGTTCCTCCGTGATTTGCATCGTCATCGCGTCCACCCGTGCCAACGCGTCGACAACTTTCGTCAGCGCCACGTTCGGCGTTAACGAAGTAATCGACGCGTTGCAAATCGGACACGGCGCTGGGTTGGAAAAGTCCACCAGTTTCCCAAAATCTTTCGTCGTCTGAATCATCGTCGTCGTTTTTGTCCCATTTTTTTCTACTTCGTCTTCCTCCTTTTCCTCTTTTCCCTCCTCGTTCGTCTGAGTCGTCGTCGTCTTCTTCTTCTTCTTCTTCTCTCCAACGGCGGGGCCAACAACATTAGTACCAACCGTTTGATGTTGTTGTTGTTGATGACGATGATGATGATGATGATGAAGCTCCCAAAATTTCCCGCAGTGTTCCACCACGCAGTCGTGGCAAAACGTGTGCCCGCACGTGGCGTTAAACGGCGCTTTGTAAATCTCTCGGCATATCGGGCACGTTCGAGAGTCGTCCAGGTTTTTGCGCGCGGCCACGATCGGCATTGTCTGTGTGTGTGTGTACCAAAAGCGCGCAAAGTTGTTTGTTTTGTGGGTAAAATTATCCAACGAAAGCTCTCACCTCCTCTCTGTCGTCATCATCATCATTTTTGGTCCATCACAGACCATTTTGGGTCCATTTTGGGTCCATTTTGGTCCATTTTTAGTCCATGAGACGAGACCAAATAAAGCAGTTACGAGTACATCAACAAAACGAAGGGAAAACGACATTTTTCTTTTTACTCTCTTAGTACTCTCTCTCTCTCATCATCTCATCATCATCATCGTCTCTCTCTGATATAGAAGAGCATATATCGTTTGCGACGAGGACAAAGCGTAAGCTCTCTCTCACGGAGGAGGCTCTGGTCTACCTGCGAACAAAGAAACAAACATTAAACAGAGAGAGAGAGATGACGAGGATTACTTCTTCTGATGAAATGGAAACGAAATCGACCAAGGAATTGTTCGCGCTCGCCCGGGAGAAGATGACGACGAGGACATCGAGTGGTATTAATGGTGGTGGTGATAATGACGGTTCTTTTTTCTTGCGAGAAGCGATCGAGATGTTCGCGGAAGTTTTCCGGAGATGCGATTCGGCCGGGTGTTTTGATGATGATGCCAACAACGGTGGTGAGAACGAAGAAAACTTTGGCGGTGACAACAGAAGAGGAGGAGAGAACGTCTCCACGAACGATTTGAAATACGCGTTGTGCTTGTATTTTCAGGGGAAGTGTTGGCAGTCGATGCGGACGGAGTTTGTGCCTCTCATCGCCGGCGAAGCAGAAGGGGAGGAAAAGAAGACGACGATGGTAATGAACCGAGAAGTGCGCGTGGAGCACGTGTTACGAGGGAAGGAGTGTTTGGAGCGGTTCTTGAGGTTTGCGTCGGCGGCGCGGTTTCTCCCGCGCGGGTTTGAGAAGGACGCGAGAGCGGCGGCGGGTTTGATAGAAGAAGATGAAGATGATGATGATGATGATGATGATGGTGGTACTACTCGAGAGGCTATGATGACTCCGGAAGCGAAGAGAACGATGAAAGTGAAACGGTTTAAAAAGCAAAGCGAGTTGAGGAGGAAGTTGGAGGAGATGGAGAAGAGCGGAGTAGTAGACGGAAGCGCTCGGGTGAAATCGAGGACTGCGGAAGAGGAGGAAGAGGAAGAAGGGGAAGAGGAAGCTGACGAGGAGAAGGTTCGAGAGTATTGGTTTGCGATGATTGAAAAAGCCGTGTTGGATTCGATTGAAATGATAGAGGGGTGCAAAGAGGAGGTGGCACTTTTGACCGGCGTGAGCGAAGACGAGGTGAGGAGAATCGTACAAGGAGGGGAGAAGAAGCAGCAAAGAGGAGGGGAGGAGGAGAGTTCGTCCTCGAGAATTCCAGGGGAGCTTTTAAAAGCCATCGCGTCTCTGGAGAGCAACAAGAACAACAACGGCACAAACGGTCGAAATGGAATTATGAACCGAAGCGCGCCGCCGGCTGGTACGTCTGCGCCGACGGTTGCGATGCCGTCGCTCCCGTCTTCCTTATTCGCGAATCGCAAGGAAAGCGTCGTTCGAGACGCGAGAAGCGCTTTGTTTCGGCCTTCGCACATTTTACCCACAATGTCTATCGAAGAAGCCGGAGAAATCGAGCTGAGAGAATTAATGGAGCGCACGGCACTGAGTAAGGAAAGGGAGAAGCGCAAGTCGGTGTTGGAAAGCGCCAAGACGGAGGACGAGTTGAGCGATGAAAAGTTGTACGAAAAGAGACGTTGGGATGATTGGAAAGACGATAATCCGTTTGGCGCGGGGAACTCACGTCGGACGCCAACTGGAAATAACAGATAAGAGCATGAGCGACAGAAACAGAAACACAACGACGACGACGAAAGAAGAGAAAGGCAAAGGAGTAGTAGTAGTAGTAGTAGTAGTAGTAGCAGTAGTAGTAGCAGCAGTAGTAGTAGTACATGAGCTTTGGCCCGGCGAAAGTACGCGTACGTCACGCGCATCTTTTACCGCGCCGGCGTCACTTCTAAACAAAACTTTCCTAAAAACCCACTCCTAAAATCGTTCAAAACCTTCGCGCCAGCTCTCTCGAAATCCCCACCGCAAGTGCTCAGGGCAATCTTCTCGATGAACATGTCCCCGTTCATCTCCTCCACCTCTTTCGCGGACATCTTGTACCTCTTCATGAGAACGTTTCCGATGTTCCCTTTCTCTCTCCTCCAACTCGGCAACATTTTCATCTCCTCAAACAACCTCGCGGCGACCTCGCTCGCTTTGTACGACGCCTCGCCGATGTCGTTTGCCATCGCCAATCGATTCGCGGCGTCTTGATCACTCATTCTCGGCGGTAATACTCCGGGAGAATCCAACAAGTCAATCTCCTCGCTCACTCGCACCCATCTCAAATCTCTGGTCACCCCCGGTCGCGGCGCGGATGCGCACGCTTTCTTCCCAACCAATCGATTAATCAACGCCGATTTCCCTACGTTTGGGTACCCAACCACCGCAGTTCTCACCGGTCTCGCCAATAAACCTTTCTGAATCCGCTTTTCGTTCACCTCCTTCGCTACGCTGAGCGCGATTTTCTTCACCTGCTCGACGCCGCGACCAGATTTCGCATCGGTCACAATCACGTGTCTCTCTTTCATTTTGTGTTTAAAATAGGAAACCCACTTCGCTCTTTCTTGCTCGTCCACCATATCCGACCGATTCAAAACGGTTATGTGAAGTTTACCAGAAGAAGAGTCATTAGCGTTGTTATTACTGTTATCCCGGCTGCTCCCGACCCAAGCGGCCACGTCCGGGTGGCTCGTCGCCAACGGTATCCTCAAATCCCGAACTTCCACCACGCAGTCTACGTTTTTCAACTGATCTCGGAGTAACCGTTCCGCTCGAGCGATGTGTCCCGGGTACCACTGCACCAGTCGAACGGATTTCGCGTTGAATCCTCCTCCTCTCTTGTTCTCGTCGTTCCCGAGGAATCTCTCGTCGTTCTCCCCCCACGGGTGGTGTGCACTCCTACTAAACGGCAATTCTTCGTTGTCTGGAACCGGAACTGGCACACCTTTCCCGACCGCGGCGGTGGTGGTCTTCTGTCCTCTCGACGACGACGACATCATCGTCATCATCGCAAAGCGATTGTTGTTGTTCGTCGCCGCCAAACGAACGAAATTGGTGCTTCTTTTCGATGATGTGAAACTGTTCGTAATGCTGCGAGATGCTCCTCCTTTCGCCGCAAAAGCCATGCTACGAATAATACTTTTACCGTAGCTACTGTTGATGATAGTTTTTGTGTTTTTCAGCCTCATCGTCGTCGTCGTTTGAATCGTCATCATCGTGAGGAAAAAAGTGGCGCCATTTTGAGCAATTGGAATTCTTCATAACAAAGGCTACGAAGAAGGAGGTGTTGTGCGGCTTCTTTTTCTTCTTCTTTAACTTCTCCTCCTCCCTCTTTCGATGACGACGACGATCGTCGCCACGTTGTTCTCATCAAAATCGTCAAAATCGGCATCGTCGTGTTCCTCTTCTTTTCTGTTTAAGTCGATGAGGAGGATGATCGGAACGAAGGCGTTGGTACTTTTGTTGGTGATTTTGATGATGAAGATTACGTCCGCGACATCATCATCACCATCGGGGGAGGCGATGAGAAGAGTTGGTTTCGAAGAAGACGATGGTAAGACCTCGTCGTCGTCGTCTTTGTCTCGAAGGTCACTGAAAGACGTCCACCTCGGATTCTCGCATTCGGGCGAAACCAAACCGGTGGCGCAAACGAAACTGTCTACTGGGTTGACCATCGAACACATACAGAAAATCGCGAAGGATAACACAATCATCGTCACGTGGGCGAACCATCACTACTTGGATTTCGCGAGGAACTGGATCAACCACGTGCAAAATCGGTTGGGTTTGAGTAACTTTATCGTAGGCGCGATGGATGAAAAGATGTACGAAAGTTTGAAGGAAGAGTTTAGCGGTGGCGTGCACACGTGGTTGATGGGATCGCAAGGGATCTCGAAGGAAGCGGTGAAGAACGATTTTGGGTGGGGGACGAAGAATTTCCACCAGATGGGACGAGATAAGATTCGATTGATTAGAGATTTTACCAGGAGCGGGGTGAACGTTTTGGTTTCAGATATCGACGTGGTGTGGTTGAGGAATCCGTTGCCGTTTTTTAAGCGGTACCCAGTGGCGGATGTTTTAGTGTCTTCGGATCAGTTGAGGTCGGAGACGATGATTGAAAGTTTGAAACAGAAGAAGTTTATGGTAGATGGAGAAGGGTTGGAGTTTCACATATGCCACGCGGCGAGTAATATTGGGATCATGTGGTTTTTAGCGAGTCGCGGGAATCAGGAGTTAACGACAGAGTGGGTGGATAGGATCGAAAAGGACGATAATCTGTGGGACCAAAGCGCGTTTAACGATTTGAAGAGTTTGAATGGAGGGTGTCAGACGCAAGTGGACGGGAGTGGAGTGCAAGAAGCGTACGGGGACGAGAACAAGAAGATGCGAGTGAAGATGGGGGCGCTGCCGGTAAGTTTATTTGCGAACGGACACACGTATTACGTGCAGAGGTTACACGAGCGAGAAAGGAAGAACGCGTACGCTGTACACGCGACGTTCCAATACGGCGGGACGCCGGGGAAGAGAAATCGAATGCGAGAGGCAAACGCTTGGATGGGAGAGGAGGAGGAATACTTTCGAGGGAAGTTTATGAGTTTTACGCCGAGAGTAGAGAGAGATTTCTTTCGTAGTAGTACCGAGAGCGGGGGTAACAATAATAGTAGTAGTGATAGTTTCGAGGCTAGTAGTGAAGGTAGAAATGACGACATCGACGACGACAAGGAAACCGTTCGCGGAGGATTCGATATATTCGTCGAGCGCGGCTGGCCTGAGAGAGATAGCACGTTTCCGAGCATTCCAACGAAAGAAGAGAAAGTGCTCACGGAAAATGAACGTTTGGTGAATTTTCAGCTGGCACAAGTTAATGAAGCGCTTGCGATCGCAAAACATCTCCATCGCATTTTGATCATACCGCCGATCCTTTGCGGCATCGATCGAGTGTGGTTCCCGCACTACGGTCGATTCCCCGGTTCGCATTTACAGCTTCCGTTTATTTGTCCGCAAGATCACGTCATCAACGTCGAGCAGTGGCGAAATAAAGGTAAATTTCGGGAACGTTCTTTTTTGGCGCACCCGCAAATGCCGAAAGGTGCCGTGTCGCCGGATTCTTCTGCTCGAGTCGTCGTAAATGGGAAAAGAACGAACGAGGCGTTCAAGAAATCGCGAACGATTCCTATGGAAATCATACCAACAACGCGACACAACGCGGACGACAAAACAAAAATCTCCTTACGGAGGTGCTTCGAACATCACGACGCGTACGACAGCGGCAACGATGGTAAAGTAGAAGCGTGCGACCCGAGCCAAAACGTAGCCATTCAAAACGCAAATACGGTTGTCTCGTTGGAGAATCCAGCGGAGAATTTAGAGGCTTTGGAGCAAATGCTCGGAGGCGAGGCGAACTCTAAGAAATTTTTGCACTTTGATACGATGCTCGGAACGACGATCGAATCGGTTGCCAAACCTGAAAGCAGCGTGATACCGGATTACTGGTGTTGCCACATGAAGGGAAGCGTTCGGTATAATCCAGACGGGGTGAAAGGAGAACTGTTCACGACGAAATCTTAAAAACAAAGATAGACGTTCATTTTATGTATTTGTAGTACAATTATGTATACCAGTATGGTCATCATGGTCATTATGTATACAATTCTAAAAGTTACACTCTCTGGTTGATGTTTTGTACAGTGGTCGTTTGTTTCGTACATGAGTTGATTTTGTAAAGTCTGACGACAGTCGTCATCAGCTTTGTCTTGTCTATGTTCTCATTCTCTCACTCTCTTTTTTCTCGGTTGTTGTTGTTCGCGTTCGTGTTCGTGTTCGCGTTCGTGTTGTTCTTGCTCTTGTTCTTGTTGTTGCATCTTCTTCGCTTCTTCCGCCTCTATTTTTCTCCTTTCCTTTATCTTCTTCCACTGCCTCGCGTAGCACTTTGCGCACAAGTATTTTCCAGCGCGCTCTTTATCATTGTACCATATCGAGCTCGTCGTTTTACTTTCGCACGTTCCGCAGTGCTTCCCACTCAACGCCACCAGCTCTTTGTAATAACAATTCACGCACAAATATCCGCCTTGGGCGGTTTTACTCTTCAACCAACTCCCGCTCGTTCGATCGGTGGAACACGCCACGCACACTTTTATGCTCAACATCGTCCGTTCGCGATAGTAACATCGATGGCACAAATACACTCCTTTTTTGACGTGCGAGCGATACCACCCCGAGGTGGTTTCCTTCGAAGCGCACGCGGCGCACAATTTCATTCCTAATTTGGCTATTTCTTTTCGCTTTTCTCTTTTCGCTTTGGCTCTTTCTTTGTTTAGGTCGTGCACGGCCTCCGATTTATCCGTTTTGTTGTTGTTGTTGTTGTTGTTCTCATTGCCCTTCGTTTCTTCCTCCTCGTCTAAATCGTCTGAATCGTCGTCGGGTCTCAACGCCCTCACCTCTTCGTCGAAGCACTTCTTACAAATGTCCGCGTTGAGGATGACTTTTGATTTTCTCCAACTGGCATCTCTCGGCGCGATTTTGCCGCACTCTTCGTTGATACATTTGAGGAGGAAAAGCATCTCAGAATCCTCCGAAAGCGGCAAAAAGAGCTCGACGATGCGATGATAAGAATACTCACAATACTACCACTAAAACCGAGAGAGTGTGTGTGAGAGAGAGAAGGTAAAGTGTGTAGTCCGCGCTGTGCATGCGTGTTCCCGCCAAGTTTTCACTTCTTGACTGATCTGACTCGCGTCTTCTACGCGTCTTCAACGCTTCGAAATTGTTCGAAATTGTCACCGAATAAAGTACGGAAACGAATGCTTTTTGAGGAAAACGAAACGACGGTGTGGCTTACTAGTAATTGTTACGACACGACACGTCTCGTATAAATTGACTTTTTAGGAAATGCATGACGTTTTTTACTTATTCTTATATTATAAATAAAACTTTTAAAGAAGAAACATGTTGGCCCCCGTTGTTCGGAAGAAGGCAACAAAATACAACCGGGAGGAGCGCATCATCACGTGTACACACACTCTCTCTCTTTTCTTTTTCTTTCTTACGGAAGAAGAAGAAGAAGAGGAAGAAGAACAAACGCGGTGGTCGCGGCGAGGCGAAGACCGTCCCGGCGAAGAAGGGCGCCGGCGGCGCTGTCGAGCGAGACGCCGCTACCGCAGCCCGTAGAGATCGCGTACGGTTTCGCGACACCTACGCACGTCACTTCGATGCTGTTTGGATTCGGGTTGCAATCGGAATCGTCGCAGCTCCACACGCATTTGCTGTCGGTTGCGCACGATGAGGAGGAGTCGTGCATGCCGCATGTGTACTCATTTTTTTCCATGTCGGCTAAAAACGCGTTGTTAGGCAACGCGGCGTCGTACGCCGCGTCGGTTGGAACGCACGTCGGTTCACCATTCAAGGATAAAACTTCGCAGTTCGAAAGCTCCGCACAATTGGTTTCGCTTGTAGCTTTAGCGCACGTCATCAGGTCGACGTGCGTTACGAGTTTGCCGCCGAACATGACTGCCAACGATTTAAACAATATATCTATACTCGTCGAGCAAGAAGTTCCGTCGTATAAATACACGGAGTTCGCAGAACACGTGCTATCGCTCGTTAACGTCGAGCACGTTTTTTCCGCGCCAAGAACTTCGCAATAATCGGTATTATCAGCTTGCGTTTTCGTGTCCGTGTCGCAATACGAACTGTACAACGAAGTCTTCAAATCCGTTCGGGAGTCGCACGAGCTGAACGTCGCGTCCCAAGCGCAGGCATCAACACATGCTACTTCGCTCGTAATTTCACCGCATTGAGACCTTTGCGCGACGAGCTTTGCGAGGAACGAATCGCCAAACATGTTTGTCAGCGCGCTTTCCGTCATATCAACTGTGCACGAGCTGTCCGCCGCGGTCCACACGCACCCCCAGCCGTCGGCGGCCAGGTGGGTGCATGCCGCCTCGCCTTCCAGACCACCGAATCCGCACGTGAGCATGGGCACGAGCATCATTAATGTTGCACCCAGCTCAATACCCATCTCAGTGGGTTCAGCAACCGGATTCGTGCACTTTGGCGTCGTTTGCGTATCGTCCCACAGGCACGCCGGTTCTGCATTGCACTCGCCTTCATTCGTCTTTCCCTCGCACAGATCAATGTACCGTCTGGCGACGCACATGTTCGAGTGCGTCGCGATCGCAGCTTTCGTTTCGCGCTGTTTAGAAATCGTCGTCATCTTCTCCTTTCCTCCTCCTTCTTTTAACGACGATTGAACGCGTTCCACGAGCGCTTTCGCTTGCTTTTCCGCTTTCGCGTACTCCTTGGAAAATGAAGACGAAAGAAACGAAAAAGAGTAAAGGGAGACGGTGCGACGGTGTTCTCGTCGTTTTGTAGTTCGCGCGCGCGCGATCGCGCGTGTTTTCCGAAAGCGTAGACATGCTATAAAAGGGAATATAACGGTAAATAAGTGAGGTCGGTGAGGGAAAAATAGAGAAGATATTTTTAACTGGTAATTAATTAATGTACTACTATATATATAAGGAGGAGAAGGAGACGACAGGTAAATCAGGTTGTCGCGCGACATGGGAAGTGGTTCTGATGATTTTTGTATTCAGAACTGTTGTTGGGAGTCTGAGATGAGTCGCGTGCTGTAATAATACTCGTTTAAGGCCCCCGGGTTGTTAAATTAAACAGAGTGAATGGTACTATTATTAGTACGAGTACATCATACAAAACGAAATCTACTGGTAACACTAACTACAACGACCTCTATTATTATTATATTACATTATACAAAACTAAATCTATGCTGGTACTACTAAATGCGTGGTGCTCTTTCTATGCGCACAAAACTACTCGTTTGCGTTTGTTTTCATCCATTTTCATCGTCTCGCTCGCGTGTCGAGGGCGCAGCACCTTTGGCGGCGAAAGAAAAAGTTTGAAAAGTCGGGACGCGATAAAAGTGCTCTCTTCCGTCCGGTTTCTTCTCTGAAGCAACTGGATCCGTGGAGAGTTTCTTCAAATCCCAGGTAGAGTGCGACCTATCGCCGCGCTCCAACTCTTTCCTGTACCAATCGCCGCCGAACAAGGCGGGAAGGACGATCAAACCCATGCCGAACCATTGTAAAGGCACCAACTTTTCGTGATACACGAACGAGTTCAACACAATCGAGACGACTTGACGAACGGTCACTATAGATGCTAACGTCACCGCACCAAAAGCACGAATGGTGTACGTGATTGCAATTTGGGAGAGCGCGGAACATAAGGATAAAATCGCAATGTCCTGGCAAATTTTTCGGTGCCGGCGAAGAAAAGTGAGGCTGTACATCAATTGCCCGGAACAAACCAACCAAACGCCGCTAAATATGGTACCAAAAACGCACATCCAAAACATCTGATCGAACAAGGACGTTTTCTGCACTTGAAACAGCCTTTGCTGAAACGAGCTCGTGAATCCGTCCGCGGCGAGGTAGACGAGCAATATGCCCACGCCGATGGTTATCGAGTCATAATTATCATCATACACCGCCTTGAACGCTTGCGGTAGCAACTGCGATGACGACGATGCCGTCGAGGAAGACGACTGAGACGAACGCGTAACAACCGATGAATTAAACACAAACACAAAGCAACCCGTGGTCACAATAATCGCCGACAAATACTGGCTGGACTGAAATCGTTTCCCGTGTAAAATGTACCCCCACAGCATGGTCGGTAAAATCTTCGCCGCTTTCGCCAAAGTACTAAGCGCAAAACTCAAATACTTAAGAACCTCGTACTGACACAAAGTGCTCACTAAATTCGAACTCGCCACGTACATGTAATTCTCCATACTCGAGTGCGGCCACCACCACTCCCGACTGAACAAACTCACCCTCTCCGGTTTCGTATACGCCAACGCGACCAAGCCGAGGAGGAGCGAACACGCTCGATTACTAAACACCAAAAAGATGGAGCTCGTAAAAATGTCTCCTCCTTCGCTCGCGTCGTCGCCGCCGTATGGCATGGTCATTATTCGTTGCTGCAGAATACCGTACACCCCCAAGGTACATATGGTCGCCAACGCGCACGCCAACAAGTGCAACGCCCCGAATCTCCGCCAATCCGTCTCCTTAAATCGCAGATCTTTGGCGCCCACGTACACCCGAGGCGATATCGGCGGTAACAACCCCAATCCCTTCTCTTTCTCGTCGTCGTCGGAAAAAGAACCACTTCCACTCTCTTTAGTAGTAGTAGTGTTCGCTTTCTCTTCGTCCGCGTGATAATATCGCAGCGGTTTCAGCGATGCGTTTTGCAGAATCGTCTCCCGCGCTTCTTTTTCTTCCCTCGACGACACACCAGAGTTGCGCATTTTCAGAGAGACGAGAGAGACGATTTAGACTCTCTCTCTCTTATTCGATGAGGAGGAGCGAGAGGACGCGCTTTTTCTTCCCCGCTTCGTGATTATTGATGTTCGTCGCGTCTGCGCGGAGGACCTTCATCGTAATAAATAAATAAAAGAGCGCGTTTCGAATTTTTCTTTGCTGCCTCTGCTTTGGTTTTTTTTTTTTTGGTCTGCGGATTTTTTCTCTATTACTGCTCTGATGTACAATTTTATATGCGTTGCGTTAAACGCGATGTCTCTCTCTCTCTCTGTTGCTGTATCTGTCCTCACCTCCTCTCTCTCTCTCTCTCACTTTCCTTTCCCTCTTTGCTTGTTTTACGATTCGTTCTTCTTTTTCGTCTCAAAAACTAAACCGACGCGCAGAGGCGAGGGTAACTTTGCGGAGTTGACGTGGATTGTTTTCTCGACGACGGTCTTCTTATTACGAGTACTCTCGTCGTCGTCCTTTTCCTCTTCGTCGTCGTTGGCTACAATCGTCACCGAAAACACGTCCGAGGCAAGTTTTGAGAGATTTTCTTCGTATTGCGACGCTAAAACGCCGCCCATCCAAACCGTCGCGCCGTCGCTAGAGACGCCCGTGATGCCTTTGGCGGTGTCCATCATGTCGTCTTTTTCTTTTTTATCTCCTTCTTTATTGTCCTTCTTCTTCACGTTGTCCTCCTCTTTTTCCTTCTCTCTTTTCCCGAACGTATTTTCGTGTTCGCTTTCAACCGCGTCCAAAACGTCCGCTAAAGTTGCCTCTTCTAAATCAAACACGCGCTGCACGAACAAACCTCGACCGCACTGCGAACATCCCTCGTCTTTGTACAATTTCATCAAGTTTTGGTACACTTTGTCCGATCCAGCGTACATGACGTAATTGTCCATGGATTTCAAACACCCTGTGGCGATTTTAAACGCCTCGAACGCGCAGTACGCGGAAACGATGGCGTTCGTGCTCGGAATCGCGGGAACGATATTTTTCACCACGCCCAACGTGTGATTGTACGTCACGCCGGGAATCCCAAACGATTCCGCGCGTTTCAACGCGCGCTTGTACACCCACGTCACGTGATCTGGATTATCGCCATCGAACGTTACTCCTCCTCCGCTGCCGCCTTTTACTCCTCCTTCTTTTTCGTCCGTATACTCCTCCGGAAACTGCACAATCTTCGCGTGTTCTATGCAGTGTGCCGCGCTCCTCGGCGTCTCCGCAATAGTACACAAAGGAAACGTCGTCTGCGGAGGAAACAACCAAGTCGTGCACTCAAAACACGGCGTCTTCCCGGGAATAATCACCCTCGCGTGCCCTTTAAACCCTTCCGTCCCTCCATCAATCAAAGGCGTCCACGTCCCTTCCCTCGCCTCGCCGGACTCTCTCTCAAACTCTAAAAACGAGCAGTACACTTTGTTTATGTACCTCCTCGCTTCGATCGAATCTAAACCCATCACGACCACGTGAAACTGCCTGTACCAATTATCCTCCATATCTTCTATTCTTTTATAATGCCCCGTAACTTTCGCGCCTCGTACTCTCCGATTCACCGCTCGCGCCGCTCTCGTCGCCTTTGGCTCACCCACGTCCTCCTCGGTGAACAAAAACTGTCGATTTAAGTTGCTCACGTCGATGGTGTCCATATCGATCACGTCGATGTGTTTAAACCCGGACAAGGTTAAATCTTTCAGCAGTTCGCACCCCAAACCTCCGGCGCCGACGACGAGGACTTTTATGTTCTCCCGGACCAAGGAGAGTAACGACGGGTCCGGGGAAAAACCATCTCCCTCTCCGTCAAAGTCATCAACATCGGTGAAGATTCCCGAGCCGGCTCGAGCGCAGAGCGGGTCGACGTCCGCCCATCGTTCGGTTGGATTTTTGCAGAAGAATCGATCGCCGTCGTTTTTGTCCTCGTTCACGTCGTCGAAGTTTCCTTCTGAATCGTCGTCTTTTGCGCGATCCTCGTCCATCATCATCTCAAAAGCGTTCGTTTGTGGCGAATACTTGACTCGAAAAATTGCTCTAAACTACGCTCTAATTTTCTCTAATTACATCTGGCATCTATCTAATTATACACGCTGCTGTTACTATTCAAAAGCGACCAAAAAGCGCGCATCATCGTCTGTCACCGCGTTTCGGTCTGAATTCGTCGTCGTGGGATCCTCCGACTTTCTCTCTTTCGCGCGAGAGAGCGAGAGCGCTTTGCCGCTTCGCGCATCTTTGTAAAAACGTGGAGTAGAAGTACATCTCTTCTACTCGGGGTTGTTTCTTTGTTCGCTCTTTTTGAGTCGAGCGGTGACGAAGCGACTTCCTTTATCGCCGACGCCGAGTCTGATCAAATCGTCCACGTAGGTGACGTCAATCCAACCGCGAGCGTTGAAACGTTCCAGAGGAACGCGAACTCTTTCTTTGCCAAAGACTTCAATCTTCGCGTGCGTGAAACAGACCGAGAATCTCGGACGCGTCGCCGACGGAGCGAGAGAAGCCGCCGCCGAGGAGCTCGCGCTATTATTACTACCATCGTCTCCCGTAGTTCTCACGCAACTTCCGAATATTCGTACCGAAACCGGAACGCGATTGAATACGAGCAAATCTGCCCGGTTTTCAACGCGCTCGTTCTCGAGGTCGATGATTTGAAAGCTTTTCGAATTAGAAGAAGAAGAAGAAGAGGACTTCGTCTTCTTTTTCCTCGCAGACGACGACGACCCGGTCACTTTCGTCACGAAACTTCCAATCTTTCCTTCTTTCTGCTTCCGTTCCTTCTCGCTCGCGTCCGTCGCGCCTCCCGTGAACAACAAGGAAAATTTTCCACTCACTAAACCCAAATCTTTCTCAACATCTTCTTGCTCTCGCTCGAGCGCGTCCATGAGCGCGAATATTTTATCTTCAAGTTGTTCACTGCTTTCGTCGTCCGAATTCTGTTTCGAAGCGTTGTTGATTGTGCGGATCAACTGAATCGATGATACGTTGTTGTTGTTGACATCGTCATTATCAGCGTTATCGACTTTTTCCATTTCCGGTGCGACGCGACGAAGATATAGAGAACGACGACGACGACGGCCGGCGGCGACGGGGAAAGTAGACCCGCCCCTCTGCGACGACGGCAACGACGATGCGGCGAGAAGACATCGGACGCATTGAGTTTGCATTTGATTCTTTGATGCGGGACCAGATAAAGATATTTTTGTAAGTTCTGAAGATATTTTGCTTCTTGTCTCTCTCTAAAAAATGTTCATCTGACTCTCTCTCTATCTCTCTCTCTCTCTCTCTCTCTATCTATCTATCACAACTCCTGACTCGTCGTCGTCTTGGTCGTTTACGATGCCTTCCGTTTCGATGCGAAACGCGCAGGATCGCGCCTCGGCGAAGGGCGAGCGGAACGCGTCCGCTCGGCGGCGGCGGCGAAGACGAAGAGAACTGTTTCCTCCTCCGTCCGTGCCGTTGTCGTCGCGGGTGAGAAAGACGCTCGAGTTTGGACAGTTTGCCCAGGCTAAGCCTAAACCAGGCTTGACGAAACGGTTGGAGGTAAAGAAGCGTTTTGGGAAGGCGCGTTTGCCGTAGCAATCGGTGTCTTCTTCTTCTTCGGTATTTTTTTCTTCTCCTTGCGTACGTTCTCCCTGGTGTTTGGATTGAAAGCCGCGGTGATCGTTCGCGTTTCGCGCGTCGTCGTTGGAAGCGCGCAAGACGTCCGCGGTGCTTTCCTTCTTTTTCGTCGCGACGTTGATATTGTTTCTAAAAGCGATGCTGTTATCGTCGTCGTCGTCGAAAGAATCCACCACGTGATTGGTCACCACGACGGCCAAATCGTGTTTCCACGCAAACTCTTTCAACAAGTGCGTAATCCTGTATAAAAACTGCGCTCGAAGAATTACCCGTTGCGCGTTTCGCTGCTTTTCGCTTTTGCCTCTGTCGTCTTCCTCTAAATCCTCCCTAAACGGTGCGGTGAGCGAGTCAATGACGATCAATTTAACCGGTTTCCGACGAATCTCTCTTTCTTCTTCATCTTCTTCATCTTCTTCATCTTCACCGCCATTCTTCTCCTTCCTCTTCTTCTTTTTGCTCCTCCTGTTACTATTACTACCATCACCACCACTACTGCGACTCTCTGTGCTACATAAAACTGTAGAAACGGACCGCAAAACCTCCCAACAATTCTCCGCATTTCCCATCGCTTGGAACACGTAAATTGAATCCAACACTCTCCTCTCGTCTTCCTCGTCTTCTCGTTCTTCTTCTTTCCTTCTCCTCCTTTGCGCGTCCTCCTCCTCCCGAACACCGGGGTTGTTATTCTTGACGTTCCTTTTCTCCTTCTCCCACTGCCTTCTCCGCTGCATCTTACGCCGCTCCCTCCATATCTCTCGCAACCGTTCCACCGGGAACTGTCCTTCCGTCGTCACGTACACCGCGCTGAAACCGCCATCGTCATCATCATCATCATCCTCATCATCTCCAAAACGACGACGACCCGACACCGTCTCTAGCAACAGCTGCAAGCACAACTGCGATTTCCCGCTCCCGTTCTCTCCGACGAACTCCGTCATCGATTTCGTCTTCACGCCGCCTCTCAGTATTTGGTCGAGATTTGAACACCCAGTCGAGAGCGTTTCGTTTTGCATCAGAGACGCTGGAAGTGGCTTCGGTGGAACCAGAAGAAGCGAGGACGACGTCATCGTTTCTTCAGCACCAGTACAAGTCGTCCTCTTCTTCTCGTCCTTTGTCTTCGCGTGGTCTTCTCGATGTTGCCATTCTTAGTAAACTCAGATATGTTACACAAAAGGAATCTCCTCCCCGCAACATCGTCTCATCATCATCTCTGTTGGTGTTGTTGTTACTGTTGTTGTTCTCAGGCGTCGAGTAAAATACCCTCCTCGTTGAGAAGAAAAAGAGCGCGCGTGTACACAGAGCGCTCTTTGGACTTCGTTTTGCGCGTTTAAACCCGCAACAATACAGGAACAGAGAGGATGTAATAAAGAGTAAAGAACAATTTGAAACGTATGACGCAGAACTCCACAAAGATGACTTCTTTTATATCAAACGCGCGAAAGGAAGAGGAAGAGGAACAAGCATATAGGAGCTTTCCCGCTGAAACAACTGCTTTCGACGAGGCGCTGTAGAGCACCGAAGACGACCACATCTTTCGTCGCTGTGTATACGCTCGCACGTGGTGAAATGGAAGCACGAAGAAGAAGAACGAAAGTGACCGTCGTGACCGGAATGCTCAACGCCGGGAAAACAACCTTCATACGAAACGCGTTGTTGTTCGAGAGCGGTCGAAAAAAGAGCGAAGGTTTGGACGAAAAAAGAAGTAAAAAAGAAAAGATTGCGATACTGGTGAACGAGTTCGGGAGTTTAGGCATCGACGGCGCGGTTTTAGAAGCAGCAGCGGCGAAGAAAGGAGGAGGAGATGATGATGAAGATTCCAGCATCTACGTGAAGGAAATCCCGGGCGGGTGCGTGTGCTGCGCGGCGAGCGGGTCGATGCCGTTCCTCGTCGCCATCAAACACGTGTTAGAAAAAGTGAAACCGGATAGATTAGTGATAGAGCCGAGCGGGTTGGCACACCCGAGCGGGTTGTACGATTTGTTTACGAAGAGTGAACATTTGAAAGAACACGTCGATTTGAGAGGGATGGTGTGCGTCGTCGACGCGAGGGCGGTCGGGTGTTCTTCTTTGTCGGTTGGAAAAGAGGAGGAGGAGGAAGCGAAACGCGTGCGAGAGAGCGAAATGTTTCGGGACCAAGTGTCAATGAGCGAAGTTTTGGTCGGATCGAAATTGGATTTGTGCTCGGGAGTAAAAGGAGGAAGAGGAGGAGACGAAGAAGAAGAAGAAGCGGAAAGCTTTGCGAGACGCAGGTTTCGAGAGTGGGCGGCGAGTTTGTATCCCGAGAAGCGCGTGGTTAAATTTGCGATGGATTTGTTCGACGAGAACGCCGAGACCTCGCCATTTGTGGCGATTGATCGAGAAGCGACGTCGTCGCACGATTCGCAAAATTCGTCGTTAAAATCGTCATCGTTAGAAAAAGAAGGAACAGGCATCTCGCGGCCTTTTCAACTTCTCGCGTTGACGCCGCCGGTTGAACCCGGCGCGAAACCGCACCTCTCGACGCACGATACCGAGGATTACTCGAGTCGAGGTTTTTTGTTCCACCCAGACGATATCTTTCGTCGCGATAAAGTGCTCGAGTTTTTTCAAAGCCGGTGCGCGCCTCAGACGAAAAACGAAGACGAACAGAATGAAGCTTTCCGCCTCGTTCGCGCGAAAGCTGTCGTTCGCGTCTCCGACAAAACCTGGGTCATCCCGTCCTTTGAAGAATGCGAATCCAAACCGAATGTCATTTTAGAAGAAGTAGCCTACCGAAAGGATAGCAGATTCGAAATCATAGCTTCGAAAACAAAAGCCGAATGGTCGAAAGAGGCTGAAAAAGAATTTTGGGCCGACGTGGAGACGCGGATCCTTCTCTGTCGTCGTTGTTGAAAGAGCTCTCGTCGCGCGTATTGTCACGCGTGAACTGCATGTATGCATACAATATTTTACAAACTGTCGTCTTCTATGTTTTGAGTATCATCGGCCCACTCTTCGTGCTCGATTTCTTCGTACGCTAAATCAGAAACCGCGGGGATTGCAAATTCTACAGAAGAGTTGCGTCGTCTTCTCCTCCGACCAACGGTGTGTTCTGGTCCGTGGTTTTGTAACTCGGGAAATGCAGTGGTACGTGTTGCCTCTTCGACATCGTAACCGAATTCTCTATCTTCTCCTACTTCTCCTTCTACTTCTTCCTCTTCTCCTTGTCCTATTTCGTCGACGCCGGACAGATGTTGTTGGAGTACAGTCGGTCTCGCGCGAACGACGGGAGGTACCGGTGGCGGAAGCACACTAAATGCACTGCTACTATTTTTGCTATCAGCGACCGTAACCACGACGTTTCCGTTTGCATCGAGCGGTATCACTAAATCGTCTTCGTAGTCGCCGTAGTCGAAATTCTTCTTTCTCCAGGGCTCAATTTCCACGCATATAACTTTCGTCCCGTCCGGTTGCACGCACGATTTCCAATGCTCGTACATCTCATCTTGCGTCCTAAACTTAATCTCACTCTCTGACCTCACCGACGCTTCCAAGTCTTCGCGTTCCTCTATTTCCCGTCTCCTACTTTGCCATTTCCTCTTCCACAAACGAAACGTCAACGCGAAACACAACACAATCATAGTTATGATTAACATCACCGACGTCTCAAAAGGCGTCGAAGTCTTCTCGCTATCGTCTACCGCACACTCCCATTCTCTCGTTCCATCTTCGCTAAAACCTCGCCACGTGTTTAGTTCGCACGGACAATATCTCTTCACGACGCCTTCGCTTTCGTCTTCGGCTGTCGTTTCGTCATCCGTCCACTCGACGACGAAACCGGAAGCGGTAGCGGAAGAATCATCATCATCATCATCATCGGCGTTGCTGCTGTTGCTAGTATTATCGCCGTTCTCGTCCTCGCCCTCGTCGGGGTTTATCTTTTCCTCTTCCTCCTCTTGCACTTCCTGCTGCTCCTGAAGGTGAGACGCCCACCACGCGTCGCACGCCTCCGCGAACGTCGTGTCGCTCTCTAAAAGCGCACGGCGAGGCAAAGATGATGGAAAACCCATTAACAGAGATTTCAGAGAGACGATGATGATGATGCTCCTCCTAATCTCCTTTATCTCCTCGCGTGTGTGAACTGCGTATAAACTCCTTCTTCTTTCCGTGCTCAAATCTTTCCCCAAAGGTCGTTATCTTCTTCAAAGAACTTTGCGCTGTGTCAAAGTCCTCTTGAGGAGGAACCGAGCGCGTGGTGTGATCGCAAACAGAAGAAAACGAGAGAAGAAGTCGTCTGTTTTCCTCCTCTTTTTCTTCCTCTTCTTTAACTTCTTCTTCGTATTCGTATCGTGCGCTTTCTTTTTCGTCTTTTGGTCGAATTTTGTCTCGAAGCGTCGGGAAACCCCTAAATGGAAAGTGTGCGCGAGTTTTTGTATATGCGATTATTGTATAGTATTACAAGCTTTTGGACGTGTGATGATGACTATGATGACTATGATGTGTGTAAAGTTCCATCCTCGTATCGCCAACCAGGTGGGAGAGGACAGGTATTGTCGAGGAGGTATTG
>JACLAA010003374.1_pt1 | contig 48949 bp, 67 predicted proteins | sample 8027891 | NCBI WGS metagenome assembly JACLAA01 (sample SAMN15724900, study PRJNA655200) | protist metagenome | isolation source: fluorescence activated cell sorting (FACS) single amplified genomes of... | place: Spain: Blaines Bay Microbial Observatory, Mediterranean Sea | collected 2016-01-19 | reverse complement strand
TCCTCTTCGTATTCTTCAATTTGTTCATCATAATATGAGGGTTTATTGTACCAGAGATCTTCTGGAATCGACTCCATGATTTCATCAATCATGATATCAACGATTTGAATTTTGTCCATGGTGGCGATTACTCCCAGTTTAATAGATTTCTAGGAAAGTGACATCAATGTCCTCTGACATTATATCACAAATGCGGGCAATTTCCTTTCTCGATGATGCTTCAATGTTGAAAACAAAACCATCACTTTCATGACGCAAAATGGTCATGTTGATGTGCTCTTCGTATTTAGAGATGAAATTAGAAACCGTATGTGAATCGTCACTAGCAAATGAGATTAATACCTCACTAGATTCGGGTTCATGGAATACAATTCCCTTAGCAAGATTGTCGAGAGAAAGCTTTGACATTAGGAGCGAGATTCAACTAGATTTGTGATGTGATCGATGCACTCTTTCAGTGTATCATAGCCTGTGAGATTATCAAAATTGTTGTCATCATCACGGGCGAGAATTGCATAGCGTGGTGTTGCTGATGCAGAGAAACTTACCTTGAACTCAGGATAACAATCATCCTGCGAATCAGTATTTCTTTCTGTATATGCTTCAAGGACATTTTCTCCTTGATTGACTCTTACTAAACTTAGCATTGTTGTTAGCGTGGATCTGCGTAGTTATGTATTAGAACAGTTGTGTCCATTTGGTGTGATTAGCTTTGGTGATTCTGCCTTCTGATAACATGTTGTCACAGACATTGCAGAAGACTTGAAACTTTTCTTCTCTTGACAATGTATCAACATCGTCACATGTTTTCATGACATCAATGATAGTTTTCTTTGAGCGAATCATAGGACAAGGAGTAAGAAAAGAATTGAATAAAAGCGGGCATAGATTGATGCCCACTCTTTCTTAGTTTTTACCATCAGGCGAACACATATCCGTTATCGAAAGATTCAGTGACAAATTTAGATTGTCCGTTGATTGCACCAACAAACTTGCGAACATACCAAACAAAATCTTTCTGGAATACACCTTCACCAGAAACACAGAATTCTGTGCAAAGTGCATTAAGACGAGATTTTGTGGTTGTAGTTTGCCAACCGCCATCAAAAATGGTCATGTCATTGTCAGAAATCTCAGCGATCTTGTTGCCATGAAGACGAACAATAGAAACGCCAGTCTCAGGGTTGAAGTGAACAGAAGTGTTACCAGACTGCCAGTCGATGTTCTTTTGAACAGCGGCACACATTTGAGATTCGATCTTTCGCATGATGAAGAAGAGAAGAGAGTTAAGAGGCGGGAGAGGTGTTGTCCCCTCCACTTCTATAAGATAACCGATTTTGGGGCGCTGTGCCATGCTCTTGTGCCACTAGTTCAGCTGGCACTCTCATCCATCTCTTTTTTCTTTACTTTGATACGCTGCATTAATTGTGCCATTTCTTTCACTCCATAGTCATTAATTACCATGTCTTTGAATTGCTTTTCATCGTAATCTTCATAGAATTTGAACATACTGTCGAAAGCAAATTCTTCGAGCAAAGTTCTATCCCATGACTCAATTTGCTTCTCAATGAATTGCTCTTTCATGAATTCGAGTTCTTCTTGCTTGTCCATTTGTTCTAGAAGATGTTGTTTAATGTATGACATATTATAATTATTCTCCAAACATTTGCTCAAACAAGTTATCACAATTGTCTGCCTGTTCTCTACGCTCACATTCATAATCAATCATGTCGCGCATAGCAACTAGCTTTGATTGTTGTGCTTTGAGTTTATCCATTTCAACATTCAAATAATGCAGTTTGTTGTTGATATCAATTCGATCTAATCCATCAACAGCGGTGACAGTGTGCTCCATGCCATTAATAGAGACTTTCTTGTCTGAGATGATGTGTGTCATTTTGTTAGTTTCGTGGCAGAAATCTTTGAATGGTTGAAATACTTCGTCAATAAATGTCATTAGTCGTCGAGTGATTGAGTAGCGTCAAAAGCATCATAGAACGAATCCCATGCAGTCTTGTTATCAACAAAGGAAGAAATGTTGAGCATCTCACATACCCAATCGTATGCCATATCGATGTCGGCATTTGTATCATCAACAAAGGCAATCATCTGCCCCATGATGTCATTCCACTTTGCTTGTTGTTCTGTTGGAATCATGTCGTTTGCTTTGTTTTCCATACTGTTAGTATGGCATGAAAAAGGCGGTCTCGCAACCGCCTGTGTGACACTAGCTCAACTGGCAGGGATCGCCACCTTTTCGGGCGCTGCGTCGTTAAATTGATTCATCTTAAAACATTTCCATTCATTGTTAACAGTCCAGATATATGCATATTCTTCGTTATTCTCTTTTGAGAGATAATCAAAAATTGAATCATCGAAACGAGGTGCATTGTCCTCAAGTTTCTCACCGCGACCAGTGTAATATTCTGGAGCGAATTCACCTTCGGGGAGTTTCTTACCCCAGATCTTATCTGCCCAACATGTTGACATATTGCCACCATTAATGAGATCAGCAGCTTTTTCACGGGAGTTGAATTGCTCTTTCAAAGTAACACCCAACCACTCAGGATAACCATCCCAATGATGATAAGCAGAAAGGACAGTGTTGTGCTGGAGCTGAATACCGATGCGAGCGCGAGTTCCCATGAATTGTGTTGATTTGTTTGACTCTTATAGTATGGCAGCAATCAGGGCAGATTGCAAGTGATGGTGGACAGTACAATGACTGTCACACATCACCTAGAAAACTATTCCATGGATTGATTACAATGCTATGTCTGTATCCTGAGAATCGTTCAACATAATGTTCAACACCAGGACCAAACATAACGAGTCTATTTTGTACTGGTTCGATGTGAGTATCATCCTCAAAGAATAATCTACCATCGACAACATCATGGACATCAAGATAATAAACTGATGTCATTATTGGGTATTTTGTAATACCCATTGCTAAACATATTTCATCTCTATCATAATGCCAGTGTGGAGGACGATCATTCAATTGCTGCCACAATTCATAGGCAACAACATCACTCAGGTCCCAATACTTATCAATGATGTTAATAATGGGATGAAATGGTTCGATCTCATCCCATTGCAATTGAAACCCATATTCATTCACATTAGCTAGATTATTTTGCAATAAACTGCTATTGTGAATGAACTGGATTTGTTCATCACTCAGAGCATCATCAACAACGGTTAGATTTATCAATGTCCAAACCTTCTGACTCTGAGTTGTACCAAAAGTCTTCCCAATCTTCAGAAGAATCGGTCACATCTTCGATGCGATTGTCAAGCGTCCATGTAGGATCACCCGACACGATTCTTGCATTTTGTTCAAATTCTTCGGGAGTCATTGACAATAAGAGGGATCAACTTTACAGAACTGAGATTGTCTTTTCTCAGTGATTTCTTTCATGTTACTACCAAGTTCAATACAAAGTAATGCACCGAATAACATGATTATGCATGTTAAAACAACTCTCATCTTACAATTTCAGCGAGAGAGTTCAACACGGGCTCTAGATCACGCTCTTCGGCATCACTCAAATCGATGAACATTTGTTCTACACACCAGAGCAGAATATCTGCCTGAGATTTTGTTACTTCAATTTGTGAAGTGATGGTTTCCATTGTTCGGTTAAAAGAGAGGACTAGTTATATTTAACAGGGTCAGCAGGCACATGCCATACCACTGTTAAAGAGTTGAGGAAGCATAGAATCGTCGGTTACTTGATAACCATAACCCTCAACACGAGATTCAACCTCACGGTCGAAATCTTTTTTGTTGATGTAGCTTTTGGACTGAGTTTTGCCCATGAAAGTTACAACTTTGAGCATGAGACGATTGTGAATCTCACCTGTCGCAAATTTGACAGGATAGAAGTCAACAACCATGTTTCCGCCCTTTGCTGTGAGTTGCATGTGGTGCCTTGCTTTGACTCTTATAGTATGTCACGGGACGCGACCGAAATCAACCCATGGTGTACGGTTCGTGATCTGTCACAACCATACTGAACCGATTGACATAATCATGGGCATAATCGGTACGGTTTCCATGAATACCCCAACCCAACCAATTATAGGCGTGACGCATATAATAGTCAACAGATTGCCCAGGTGATAACAAATAGGGCTCATATCTGACCCATTGATTCTCATTCACCATGTAACGCAGTTGACTCATGAAATGATCTGGATTTAGATCATATTTTGCACAGAACTTGCCCAATCCAATGTAACGAGCAGTTGTGGTCCACTGAATCAAACCAAACCCACCAGAATTACATTTTTTGTATCCAGTACGCTGTCCACCTTCACAAACAAGATTATCAAATTTTGACTCTTGTTTGATATTGCCCATGACAACTGCAAGGGCATTGATATTCTTGATCTTGCGCTTTTCTTGTAAGAAATTCAACGCAATTCTCTCATGTGGTGAACAATCAAGACAAACAATAATTGGAGCTGGAGGTTGATCGTAAATCATAAAAACAACTTACTGGACGATATACAAAGTAAAAAGGACAACATGAGAACAACATCCCATGATTTAGTTCTGATGAAATATGGCACTGAGATTGCATCAGCAACCAACATCATCATAGCACCTAGACTAGCATTGATATGCAAAATTGTAAAGTATGAAGTAATGACGAGGCAACTACCTACAACTCGTGCGATTACATCTAATTTCATGCCATTTCCCTCTTGATATTCTTTTCAATTTCTTTCAACCAACGCGCTTTGCCTGGTGTCTTCGATGTAACCACCACAGCATTATTTGGTCCATGCCATGTATAGTGGTTGCCCACACGATGTAACACAAACTCATACGATTTCATGAGTTTTCGCAGGTCTTTGTCAATTTTGATAGACATAATCAAAGGTAAAGGAAAGAACCGTAAGCATCACAAATGTGAGGATTATCTGCCAGCTGAGTGATCAGATAGCGGACACCTTTTGCGGGTGCTTTGTAACTAGCAGGTTTGTAACATTCGCCAGTGTTCTTATCAATGAACATCCAGCAACTACGACCATTCAGTCTATCATCAACATTGCTGAGATAAGACCAAACTTTGATATATTTGCGACCTTCTTCGATCTCCAATTGAGTGTAAACAGAGCGACCAGATTCAATGCTGTTGACTTTCCATTGATCGTTAAGTTGCTCGATCAGAGCTTCAGTGAGGAACTGGACTCGGTTGGTTAGGATCATGGGGTTTCCCTTGACTACCCCCATATTATAAGACCCCACCGCTAGAGCGGCAGGGTTCCTGTGCCAGTTGTTCGACTGGTTTGTTTTTCTAACTTTTTACAGAGCTTTATGGCAGACTGATAGTTACGGCAGGTCTTCAATATGTTCCCGCCGTGTATAACTACGAATTTTCTGCCATTACTAGGCACCGCAGCGACCATGCCATCCTTACTGACATAACCAGACCAAGGATTTGTCGCTTCTAGAATTCTTGTGTTTGTATGATAAAAAGATTGATAATTCAAATATTCAAATAGACTAGAAAGTGGTGTCTTTGAAACGAACTGTTGATAGAATATTATCTATTCTACCATTAGGAACCTCACTAAGAAATAATTGCTCAGCAGCTTCTCTATTAACCGCTGTATATTCCTTGGTTAACTGTGGTCCAGTGCCATTAACTTTGTAATACACTGTGTGCGGTACATTTGCCATTACTTAGAAGTTCCAAGAATGGTTTTGACAGCAGTAATCACAGCTGTAGGTTCATCTATAAGGAGTGCGCGTTGTGCTGCAGCAGGAGAGTTCTTCATGATGGTTTTCTCTTTAGAAACACCATCAACTGTGTAGGTAACTACTTGTTGAAAATTGTTTGACATTTGTTTAAGCGAATGAATGTGCGGGGAGACCATCAACGAATATGAGATCAATAACTTTCTGGAGACGATTACGGGTCGCCAGTGATGCTTTGCCAGACAGTGGCACAGTCACAACACCATGAGATTTACGATATTGTGAGAGATCACCAGGAGTGATCTTTCCATCAGCGATATCTTTAACATCATCACTATGTAGGCGAATAACACGCCCAATCGTCTGCGCCATCTCAATAATAGGGAGATTACGCAGCAAAATAGTGTGAGTCAGACCAGGAACATTGATGCCCTCAGAGAGAATAGAATAGTGGAAGATGATGAACTTTCTGTTGTCATCTTTGCCCCACTCTGTCAAGGTCTTGAAGAACTCTTGACGACCAACTTTCTGACGATTGATATATGCACCATGCTTAGATGTGATGTGCAAGATATCATAACCTTTGGCATTGAGCTCTGACAGAACATCAGTCTTAGACAACATGTTCCACAGAACACGAGTATTAGGAGCAGCAACTAGCACCTTAGCAGACTGTTCCTCAGACAAATCATCAACAACATCAATAAGCAGGTCACGATCTACCTCATGTGCATTGTCTTTAGTGCGAACAAGTTCAGACTCGTGAACAACAAGCTGAGGAGGAATAATGCTGCCGTTGTTGATAAGTTCAGGAGCAGGAACGATCTCAAGAGTATCACCAAACACAATCTTATTGTTCATGCCGCGAGCATGTGGATTGCGAGAATACTTGGGAGTTGCAGTAAAGAAATATGCAGACTCTGCTGCCATGGATGTAGCAGCAACACCAACAAAGTGTGATTTCTGTGTTGCATTGTGTGCCTCATCACAATACATGACATCAACATTGATGCCACTGTCAACAATACGACCGAGACTGTGATAAGTTGTGAAGATCAACTGATGAAAGTTGCCACGGCAAGCAGTATCGTGAGCAGCAATCTGATCGGGTTTGGTAGTACGAAAACCGTCAACCTCACCACTGTGAACATGCATGACAGCACAACTCACATGACCATTGAGATAGCTGAAGAACTCCTCAAACAGTTGATTAGCAAGAAGAATACGAGGAGCAACAACAACAACTGTCTGAACATCATCAGACTCAAGGAATCGACGCTTGCAATCTTCCATCATGATGACAGTCTTTCCACCACCAGTAGGAACATAGACGCAACCTTTGTTGTTGTTCTGAATTGCGTCAAGTGCTCGCTGTTGATGAGGACGAAGTTGCATGATGTTCTGTCGATTATGCAATAATTATAGCAGGTCCATATCCTTGCGGACATGCCCTTGTGACGCTTTGTTCACCGTCCTCCACCATGGATGCTCCCACTCTTTATTCATATTATCATCTACCCATCTTTTGAGTGAGTAATATCTTTCTCTCCAAATATCTGCCTCAGACTTTTCCTTATTTGGATTTGAAGTTGTACTTGATGACATACTGTTGGTGCTCTGTTCCATTCGAGTGAACTATTCTAACATGTTCTATAGTGTAATGCGGATCTAATCTTTGACCCAGAGTATGTAGCTGCCACATGATTTCACTCTGGTTTCTGTTATCGTCATTATTCATTTGAGCGCCATTCCTTACGCATACTCTGATATGTATCATCGTATGCTACTTTGTCTCTCACTACCTTGAAAACCTGTGCAGCTTTTGCTTTCTCGTTATCTCTCCAGTCTACTTCTTGTGGGAGGACTTTACCATTTTGATCGTATTTACGCCCGTCTGAATGATTAGCATACCGTCGCGCTCTCGTAAAACCCATTTCAAGGAATTTCCTCGCCATGTCCATACCAATGAAATCCCGTCGTACTCGAAATTCAACGAACATGGAGTATATTTTAGCAGCAGATTTGCTAGCAGTATCTTCATCTACAAACCTCCAATGAGCGCATATGTCGTTAGTGTAAGGGCGTACCAATAACACTCCTTGCTCTCCCCTTCCAATACGATAAAGTTTGCGAGTTTCTTCATCTGTAAAGTCAAGTTGTTTGTAATCGAGTTCATAATCAAATTCTTTCATGATTACCTGTCATCAGGTCATAAAGTTCTTGTGCCTTAGTAAATTCTCTTTGATGATAATCCATCATTGACTTCACACATTCTAGCATCTCATCATATGCAAACTGTGCTGTTACATCATTATCACAGAGATAATCATCTATAGCATCTTGCATACGATCTTTACGCTGCTCACTATAAGTTTTGTCGGGTCCGAGATAAGGTCTAGTCATAATACTGAACGAGTTGGAAACCATCCTGTGCTACACAACATTTTAACATCTGCCTGGTTATCTTGCCTCTCACCTGGTGTCACTTCTTTAACTGGTAGGTGACCCATACCCATCTTATTTGCCAGCTCTCTTACACTAACTGATTGACCAGTCCCAACTGATACAGGTCCTCTAATCGTACTAACAGCAAGATAACGAATGGCACGACATACATCTTCAACATGAATCCAATCTCTTGTGTGGTTGGTGACATAAGTTGCAGTCTTATCCTCCAACATTCTATACATCATGTCTGGACGACTGTTCTCACCATATACTGTCGTCAATCTCATGCCAATGGATTTAGATGGTGCCATGACTTCATTGATCCATTTAGTCATTGCATATGGATTCTCCCAGTATTCACCATCTACAGCACTGGATGATGCATAGATCAACAATGTGTCAGTATCTCTACACCAATTGAACAACTTCCGTGCCTTCTCTACATTATTATCGTAGAACTTTTGCGGGTTATCTAAGCTTTCACGAATATTCGCGAACGCTGCCAGGTGGATGACCAGATCATAGTCTCCACCATTAAAATTAGCAATATCATCAGGAAAGTCAATTCCATCGACATTTACAGAACCAAATACTTCTTGCCAGTCAGCATATACATGCCTGCCAATGAAACCTTTGTGACCTGTGACTAATACTCTCATTCCTTCTCCTCTTTTGATCCAAAATACTTAGATGGTACAACAGGATTGTGATTTTTATTCTTGATTACAATAAATGCATCCTTGTTATACTTACGGGTGCCTTTCTTGGGTGCCCATTTAGTACCAGCTCCATCAATCGCATAGACTGATGCACCACCAATCTGCACTACTACATCATCATAACAATCCCATTTAAGTTGTGCGATAGTATCAGAAAGTTGTTGATGAATTGTTTTCATCACTGCTGCTGCTTTTCTTTGTGTTTCTACTGAATAATCCATAATTAACCGAAACCTTTTTGTGAACGAGCTTTGTGTGGTGAGTTGTTTTTATCTAGCACTTCAATACGATCAAGAAATGGTGCTTTGTTCCACCAAATCTCATGCGCTTGTGCCCAGTTGTCAACTACAACTGCATCACCATTCTTGGCGATGATCTTGTAATGATGACGATCATAGAGACCATCACTAGTTTGTGTGAAAGTCTTTGTCATTTTACGATGTTCAACAGGATCAAATCCCCTGCCTTCAACAACTGCACTCCATGGTGCATAGAGTGGTCCATCATAGTTATTTGAATTTTGCATTGACACTAACTACCGTAGCATTAGGGTTACGGGCTAGAGCAACCTTTTGTGCTTCTTGATAGTCGCGGGCATGTACTTCTTCTTTGAAGACTGTGCCTGCAACATATAAGGTGACTTCGTGTTTCATGATTAATTACTGATAGATGTGGAACATCATGCCGTGGTAACCTGAATTGTACTTCTTACCAGACCCTTTCATCTGGAGATGAAACAATTTGAAACCATCAGCAGTGCGAAACTCTAGAGTAGTACGATTAAGTTTCCACTCTCCTCCCTCACATTGCTTAGCTAGATCATCGATGTTGATGATCTTCATGTCATCTGTTTTTTTGTTACGCCATACCATCTTGCTAACAGGCATACCATTATCAAGACCACGACGCACGATGACATCAAAAATACGCATCTTATTGGCGTTCATGAAGTCCAGGAAGGCGTCCTTAACTGGTTGTGGGATGTTGTTAGCGTAGACACGATTCTGACGCTCCTCAGCGTCACATAGAGGGAGGTCTTTGTGGCGCAGTTTGACAGTTGACATGCCAAAATTGTTAGGCACACCGAAGAACAAACGAATGAAAAGAGCTGGAAGAGTATCCTCCAGGTCAAAATACTGAATGAATTTGCGAGAAGAAAGCAATGCAACCTGTGTGTGGTTCTTGCTTACATTCTTGACAGAATATGCTGTAGTTGACTCATTGTCATAGATGTCAACTTTAGTATGTGGGCGACCGTCAGTGACATGATCACCACCAAACATCTCGTTCATGGTGTCAGTCAGATCACGCTCATAGTCATGACCTTGTGCCTTTGCTAGTCGTCCTGCTTCTACTGCGTTCATGTTCCTTTGTTTGTTATCCATATTATAGCGCCCTTAGAGAGGCGCAGAAAGGGCACTGTGACAGTTATTGCTTTGGCATAGCAAGGTCAGATCTTTTATCATATTTCCACTCAGCATATTCTCCTTCAGCATCAACATAAACCAAGAAACATTGACTGTGTTTATAACCACGATACAAATGTCTCCAGTGCTTATGCTCCATACCACTGTATACACACATGTCTCCAGGTTCTAATTCATACTCTAAGAGCTCATCATTCACCTCGAAATATATGGGCCAAGGTATATCTTTCTCGATGCAAATCGTGACGCCATATTCACCAGGAGCGCGATCTATATGAGGTGGTAATTCACTACCTTTAAGATATACTCGTGAGTATGAATAACATGGATGCAGTTTCTTTCCTACTATCTCCTCAATTCTTGGTTGTAATTGTAATAACAATGCCTCAAAAAATATGGGAGCATAATATGAAATTGAGTTACGAATATCTTTGTCCTCAGGATATCCTAAGAACTTCATCATCATATCAACATTAAGGGAGAGATACTCACAGAATGACTCTGATAGTGCTCCCTTTTCAAGATGTATCATTTAATAATAGAAAATAAAAAGGGGAGCATAAAGCTCCCCGACTAGTTCACAATCCAACGATACGGTTAGGATCGTCGCCATTCTCTCCCTTGACCTGAGGATAGAATTGATCCTTATCAAAGGGCAATTGCCAATCATTGTTGAGCATGTAAAGAGACAATGACTTGCAGATCATACGAAACTCTTCCCACTTGTGGTCTTGAGTTTCACGCATTGCCTCAATATACTCCTCGTTATCACCTTTGTTGTCAAAGTGTTGTACAACCTTGAGAACACGCTTCTGCTCGTGATATTGCTTCATCAAAGCATATACACGATCTTGGAAGTAGTGATAAGGGAAGGAATAGTCAACATTCACCTCATCGACACATTTTGTGTCCAACCACTCCTTGCACTCATTATCACGCCAAGCAATAGTCTTGGTAGGAACATCGCATCCCTTGATGACATTACGCACAACCTCATTCTTATCTTGGGTTGGCATGTTAGGAGCTGATTCAAACACGAAATCGCGAATGATTGCCTCCTCTTTCTGCATGTCACCAGATGCAATCAATGATGCACAGGAAGACTCAAGATCCTCTTTTGTGTGTGATTCTTGAGGCAAACCGTCGTTCTCTTGTTGCAACCAAACTTCACGGTTGTATCCAGCAGAACGACCCATAGTTTCGATGAAGTCAACCTCATCAAACCATGCACCGTCAGTATATCCGTTCAGGAAATCTGACTTCTTACGGGTAATGCCATTCTCACCTTTCCAGTAGTAAGTTCTACCAGAGATGTCAGTGATGACACATGGTGAGATAGCAGGCAGTGGGCAAGTCAGATCGATACCCTGAGCCCGAGAGTTAGCAAGACCTTTGATGTTCTTCTTGCTAGATCCCTTCTTACGGGCTGGGTTCTCTTCAGTTTCGCCCCAGTAAATATCTTCGTAGTTGTGGTAGTTACGACCGAGGTGCTTAACACCTTCTCCACCCTTGAATTCATAAGAGAAGAAATCCGCACTAATGTTACGGAGTTCATTGTAAGGAACACGCCCAGATTGCGTGTCTTCAAAAAACATAGTCATAAAGTAAATCAGCGCCCATTGCGCCTCATGTGTTTACCTCCATATTATACCCCCATCATGGGGGATGTGTCAACTGTGTTACGGTTCTGTCACATCTCAATTGGGTCTAGGTTGATTTCACCAAATGGTTCAGGTGGCAGAACAGGATCGGACATAACAGGGAATTTATCAGCGTATGGTGCTCCCAATCCCTTAATAGCTTCGATAAAGATCTGATAGTTACTACCAACAGTTCTATACATCTCATCAGAACCTTTGTCAGTCATTCTCATCTTAAGATGACGGGGATTCTCTGCCTGGCGTCTGAAATAATCCAGTCTAATGTTCTCATGAACAGGAATAAATTCTTGTTCAAATCCATCATTATATACCTCTCTTCTATCAGGGAGATGTATATCTCTATTCTCTAAGAATCTACATGAGTCTGCTCTAGTTTTCTCCCAGAAATCAGACTTATACTGAGTTCCAAACTGACAATAGAAAGCAAGAGTTGTTGCATAATCAACCTTGTTATCTAACCATCTCTCCTCTACATCCATACGCTGGAAGTTTGTGAACTGTCTATCAGGATCTTCATACAAATACATTGCAATAGCTTCTGATAGGTCTGCCTCTGGATAAGACTTAAACCCTAAGAATTCATCATTAAATCCTAATGCGCGACCAGTTCTAGCATATCTACCACAAGGATGGATACAATAATCGGAAATGTTGTGATCCCATTCTGTTTTCTTGTATGAACAATGCTTCTTAACTTCACAATGCTTGTTGAAGTCTTTTACCGCTTCTTCCTCAGTTGTGATATCACTATCGTATGAATATACCCAGGTCTGTGCATCAGCAGTAGGAATACCAGTCAGATATCCATGCTCACATGCAATAAATGCAGTGTAATTCCAATCACCAGGGATTCTACGATTAACTGTCAGTGTTGTATCTGTAGGATTGTAATATGCTGGATGATAATCATCTTTATTGATAAGAGCTCCTCTCACACAATCAACAACAAAATCAAAATCCTCACCATCAACCTTACATCCTTTCTTACCAATTTCTAGTGAATTTACTCTCTTATCTACCATTACAACATCACCCCATTTATATTGTTTGGTGAAGTTCTCCCAGAAGAAATCAACTACCTTGCCCTCATCTACATGCAAACTAGACTCACTGGTGTCATAGTAGTTAAAGAAGTTATGATCTCTTCTAGCACCAAAACCAATATATTTCATGCCTAGTTTTCTAGTCGCATCAAATTTGCGATGAAAATCTACACAACTAAGAGTGGTATTAGCACCAATTATATTTACACCCATGGGGTCCATCTGAACCCCAAAATTCTCTACTTTATGACTGCAATCTCTAATCCAATAAATGACATCATCATTGTATACACAGTCAATACCATCTCTAGCACCAACTAGATGAATTAGTGCGAGTACTGCATCAACTCCAGCACCAACAATTGCAATTTTTCTGCTCATTTCATAATTTACTATATCAATCGTATTTATTAGTTAATGACTGGAAGAATATTATAATCTTCAATACCTTGTTTCTTTAATTCTGCAATCCACCACAAAACATCTTTGTCCTCATAGAATACTGCCCGTTGATGTGAGTAATAACCTTTCTTAGGACGCTTCCATTCAACAGCTAGTTTCATAGTCATAAAAGCTACAGTGTGATGAACTCTGGCAGAGTTAGTCTACTTGGAATCCCACTGCTTGTCAACAGTGATGTTTGCAAGACGAAACTCGTCGTCAACAAACTTGAGCATTTTGTTGTTGTGATGTGCAACATAACCTTCAGGAGTTGTAGGGCGAGCGCCTACAAATGTCTTGATAGATTTCTCCTTGTTGAGTTGCCTGAGAACCATCTGCTTTGCAGTACGGATGCTGATATAAGATGCAATCAGGAAGTATAGATCTTTCTCATACTTTGCGATGAACTGTGTACCTTGTGTTTTGGCATCTTTCCAACGCTGGATAGCACGAGCACTCTTCTTAGATGAAATCTCGATGTTGATAGATGTAGTATAATATTTGGCAAACTTAGAAACAATATCTTTTGTATTAGTGATCTTCTTACCAGAACGAATCTGCTCATTGAAGAAACGCTTGAGCATGAGATTCATGACAAACTTAGACTGACCTTGCAGCAGGATGTTGTCAAGGAAAGCAGATGAACGCTTGAGTGAACCTTCTGCCATCTTGATGACAGATTGATACCTCACCGCATCTTGTGGATTGAATAGAGTAGAACCAGTGGCATCAGCAAAATCCGCACTGGCAACAAACACATCTTGAGTAGAATAGTACTTAGGGGCTTGCTTTTGCGGTACAACCTGAGCAGTCTGTAGAGTATCGCCCTTATAAACTGTGTGAAATACGATGCCAAGTTTGGAGAGATGGATCGCAGAAGCTTTTCTGGAACCAAGAGGAACAGCGTAAGTAATGGTATTAGGAGTAAAACAAATAACTCTGTTTCCACCGACAATACCGCTGCGCTTATCTCCTTGCGTGTATAGTAAGTCACCTTGAACAATACCTGAGATGTTCAGTTGTGGAAGATACTCCAGGCAATCTTTGAGTTTGTCAGCAAGTTGACCTTTGTAGAAACGATCTACATCAGTATCATCAAAACAAATCTTAGGATTGACTTTATTGAATACAGATTTAGTACCAACGAAGAAACGACCTGTAACAGGTTCTGTGCCACACACAATAGCAGGAGCACCATCCCACTTCGTAGTCACACTGAGCTCACTAGGGATACCAGTCAGCATGTGACCGAACTGCCGTAGAAACGAGATGACATCCTTGCCACCAGCAGAACCGCTGTTGAGGATGTCGTCTTCGAGGTGCTCTAGGTGTGTGTTTTTCATACTCCTATTATAGGGTCCGCTCTCCCACTATGGTATGTATAGTGGACAGTTTGTCAGGTGTCACCTGAAGGCTGGACCATTTGCCCAGACCACCAGGGATCTACGGACACCCTCTGTCACGGGAGTAACTCTATGCACACGATATGAAGGGAATACGATAACATCTCCCCTAGTGTCTGATGCTTCTGCTATTACACCATCACTAATCTCTAGTCCACCACCATCATAGTCATCAGGATCTGATAACTGTACTGACATGGACAGTTTCCTAGGTGGTAGCTCTGTCATCATATTATTATCTACATGCCAATCATAGTGTGTGCCACTACCATCGTACACTGTATATTGCAGATGCTCATGAAATCCATTGATATCATATCGCCAATACATCCCATTCATCGTTCTAAGTATCTTACCTAAACGATCATATATCCACTCTGTGTCATCATTCAATGGTATCCATGATGTCTGAGATATTCTGATACTAGAATTAACTCCAGGATTAGAATCGTTACCAACTACAGCATCTTCTGGATTAAATGAATCTCCTATCTTGATAATTCTATCACATTCATCATGCGTGAATCCTTCATCCCAAACCTCAAAACAAGTCTCGCCACCAATATTAGGTGACGGGCAAAGACGATAAATTGACATAATTTAGATCAGTAAATGTAACGAATATCTCCAGAATTGGGGATAACTTGATACTTATCACCCTGTACAGCTCTACCAGCAGCGCCACCAGGACCACCTTGACGGGATGATGGTTGACCTGGGGTGCCCCAGTCTCCGCCAGGACCACCAGGTTCTCCACCTTGACCAGGTGTACCAGGTTGACCTTTGATACCAGGTGTACCAGGTTGTCCAGGTTGACCAGCAGGACCAGGTTGACCATCTCCACCAGGTTGACCAGGTGTTCCAGGTTGTCCAGGTTGTCCACCTTGACCAGGTGTACCATCATCACCTTTTGAACCTGGCGTACCTGCTTGACCACTGCCACCAGGTGTACCATCTCCACCAGGCGTGCCAGCGTTACAGCTTGCAGCATCGCCAGATCTACCAGGTCTGCCAGGTCCGCCAGGATTACCAGGTTCTCCAGGTTGTCCACCTTGACCAGGTGTAGCGCCACCACCAGGTGTGCCAGGTGTACCCGCGGTGCCAGGTTTACCAAGTTGACCAGGTTGACCAGGTGTTCCAGGTTGTCCAGGTTGTCCAGGACCACCGCCACCACCAGGTGTGCCAGGTGTTCCAGGTGTTCCAGGTTCCCCTACGATATTTCCTGACTTATAGTTCCATCCACGACCAGGAGCAGCATCGCCACCGATACCCTTGATACCCTTGAAGCCATCGTATCCAGCTGGACCGCCGACACCACCAGCGCCGCCGACACCGCCTTTACCACCGTTGCCACCCATGCCACCACCGCCTCTACCGCCGCCATCGCCGCCATAACCACCAGACCCAGCACTGCCACCCTCACCTCCTTCGCCAGCCGCGCCGCCTCTACCGCCGCCGCCGCCAGAACCTCCAGCGCCGCCAGTGCAGGTCGTTCTTCTCTCTCTAATTGATCTCTGCTGGAAGTATTCTACTGACTGATAACCGCTCCGCTCCTGTCTAGGACCACGGCGTGGTTTTGGCCAACCTCTATAACTCTTTCTTCTCTTTCTTCTACTTCTTTCGGTCCTTCTACGCTCAGACTGTGTTCTCTTTCTAAATGATTGTCTCTGCTGACCATCGGATCCAGGTTGTCCAGGTTGTCCAGCGTCACCTCTTGAACCTTTTGATCCTTTACCACCGTCGCCACCAGTGGTGCCATTTGCTCCAGCACTACCATCGGATCCAACTTGACCAGCTGTACCAAAAGCTCCACTGTCACCAAAAGGCGGATTAGCATCTGATCCAGGTGCGCCAGGGACACCAGTAGTAGCTGTGTTTCCATCAACACCATCAACACCATCAGATCCAGGAGCTCCGCCCCCACCGCCAGCATAGATTCTGGCATCAGAACCTTCACACTCTACAAATACCTTCCTAATTGCAGGAGCACCAGGGTTAGATACTGAGATAGCATGTCCACCAGGTTGACTGATTGCACCACCAGCTGAATACACACCATAAGATGGTGGTGCGTTGCTTACATATATGTTCAGGTTTGATGATGCTTGATCAGCAATAACAGCGGGAGTTGATACTGTATTACTTAAAATCCTACCCTTAATTCTAAGGTATTTTGATATATTTTTATTTAAGTTCGAGTTCCAATCAACAGTGATACTAGGTGTATTGGGACTGGATAGCGATGTTACATTAAAGTTCTCTTCTTCAGTATTAGCATCTTGCTCAATAACATATTCTTTAATTACATCTCTAATATCATCAGGTGTAATTGCACCACTAGTAGGAATACTAGCATTTTCAGTAGCATCTAGAACATATGGTAGGTGAGCCTGACCAGTAGATGTAGGATATTTTCCTTGACTAAAATCATACGGTGCATCTAAGTCTGTGACTCTGTATAACTCTTTAGCAGAAATAGATGCATTAGGATCACCAAGACTTTTTCTGATATCATTAAAAGAGATCTGAGTACCAGGGGCACCCGTTAGGAGTTCTTCTGTTTTTTTACTCCAATCATTTGATGCCATGTTTCAAATATTCTTAAGACAATGTAAATGTGACTGATCCGACGCCTGCAACACTGATGTATACCTTAGAGGGATCAGAGGCGTCCTGTTCAATATTTAGTGAGGAAGTTCCAGAGGAAACATAGGATCTGAAGATGCTCGCATCAAGAGCATTAGACCCCTGTTGAGTTGCATATTGGTGCTTATTGTACTGCTTGTTATAAACCATATGTGCAGTGCCGAGACCAGTGCCAGCTGGTTGAACCTCATTATCAACAGTGCTATTTAAGTCAGACCCTCTAGTAGCATCACTATTGGTAACACCACCAACAAATCCAAGGTGAATAGCATACTGACCGACATCAAAGAAGAATTCAACCTCAGTCTTAATACCCATAGCTCCACCACTATTATCATAGATGAATGGTACATTCTCTGCTGTATTGAAGAACATACAACCAGTGAAAGCTGCGCTATTAGTAGTTCCACCATCACCATATTGAGGCAGAGCAAAATACCCGCCTTCTGCATGTGACATATCGAAGGTTGTTCTAGGTTCATCAGTACCTATACCAATACGAATGAATCCAGACTCTGTGCCACCTATACCAGTAGCTCTTTCATGGAATACTGTATTCTTATAAACCTCAAAATTATTTTCTTCTTTAGGTAATCCATGTGTACCGATAGCAACGCCACCTTCAAACAGAGAATGACCACCAGAAAAGTCTGCACCATCTCTAGAATGACCAACATATAAAACGGTATTACCATCTCTCTGACCAGATGTTGAACCGATACCAACACCGTTACCAATACCATTCAAGAAGATCTCGGCATCATCAAACATTGCGATGCCTTCCGCAATCGGGTAGTTAACTAATGTTGTATTGAAACCAATTCTATTTGTAAGGAAGTTAGTTGCTTGACCATCAGTAATATCAAGGTTGGCAACAGTACTAATACCAGTCGAAGCAACAATGAATCCAGAGAAAATACCAGAACCAATGGAAGTAATTTCTGTAGCGTTTTGAATGGGACCTTCGCTTAGGTTGATCCCAGTACATGTAAGGAAACCAGATGACATAATGTCACCAGCACTGGAAATTCTACCAACATTAAGTTCTAATCCACCACAAGTAATGAATCCTGACTGAGCATCAATATCACCAGCAAATGCAATACGACCATTGTTGAGGTTAAGACCACCACAAGTAACAAATCCTGTACCAGCATCGATATTTGCGGTGCTGCTAATACCACCACCATTCAGATTAAGACCACCAAATGTACCAATACCTGTTCCCGAATCCAAAGCACGACAAGTAATAATACCACCAGTAGCATCAATATCACCTCTACATGAGATGAATCCAGTAGTGCCATCGAGGACGATTTTACCAAATGTTGAGATAGCGCCACCCTGATTCGAGAAGTTTCCATTGACAACCAGATCCTGACATACAACCTTACCAGTTGTAACTACACCAGTATTATCATTGATAGAAATTGCACCATCAACATTAACTGGTTGAGTGAAACTAAGCTCTGTGCCGCCAATAGCTACACTACCACCTACAGTCAGTTCATTGCCAACTACAAAATTCTTACCTGCGCTCTGAGTTACATTACCAGTAATTATTGTGTCATGCAACACACAACTAGATGTTGTGGTAGCAGAGAGAATACCAGTTGCAATAATCTCACCAGCAGTAACATCAGTTACATTAATAGCACCACCAAATGTGCCACCAATAGCTAAGTCTCCACCAACAGTTAGATTACCAGAGAATGTTCCATCACCTCTAATATCAGCACCACCAATAACACCAAGACCTCTACCAAGTGCGGATGAGGTAGAACCAACACCAACAAAGTTACCTACACTAATTTCACCACCAAATGTAGATATACCAGTGTTTCTAATAAAGATACTATTAAGACCAATAGATGTAATTTCGTCTACTTCAATATCAGGAATACCAGTTAATCCTTCCGCCAATCCTGCAACACCAGTGATATCACCAATAACATCACCAATAAATCCACCAGCAGCACCAAGTGCGCCAGTAAATGTGCCTGTACCAACAACATCAACAGCATAGTTTTCTCTTGGTAGGCTTGTGCCAATACCAACACGACCTTCTCTAGTAGCTACAACTCTAGGTAAGAATGAGGACCCTTTAAGACCCCAAACTTCTAATTGTCCGCCATCAGATCCATCTGTGCTTAGTGCAGATCCGTTGTAAAGAACAGAAAGAACAGCTGTTCCTGTTGTAATTTCTCTAAATGATAGACCACTTCTATTATCTTGTAGTGTATTGACACCAACAAAATCGATTGTCTTACTAATACCATTTACGGTAAGACCTGTTACACCACCTGTAATAATACCTGTGGCAATATTGAGTTGACCAAATGAACCTACACCAGTTGTCTCAAAGTTACCAGTACCACTAGTAATAGATTGAATACCACTGATGGATCCAACCATAGCGATATTGCCCTGCTGAGCATTACCACTTAATGTAAGATTCTTTGCTTCTAATCCTTCATATGTACCAACACCACTAATCGCATCTACCTGAATTAAATCACCTACAGCAAAATCAGCTGTCGGGAAAGTTACTGATACACCAACAGGTCTAAAGGCATAGATCGAAGATCCTGCTCCAGGATTAGCATTGACCCATACAGATGTAGGAAGGTTTGTGAGTGCAGAACCATCACCAACAAAACTAGTTGCTGTTACTCTACCCTCTGCCGTGATAGTTGCACCAGTCGTACCAACACCAACTTGGAAAGCTGCCTCAGGTACGGTTGTGCCGATGCCAACCGAATTACCTACAGCAACATTAATATTGCCGTAATGTGTAGCAAAACCAATGACATTTACATGTCGTAGATTGGTTTCATTTTCGACAATTACATTGCCACGGACATCGAGAGTTTCACGCGGAATGGTGGTTCCGATACCTACCTGACCACCAACCGATACCAGATCGTTTTCATCGACCTGAACACCATCCCGAAAGTTGATAATAGTCTTATAATTCGTTGGCATTATCTTAAGTTAGGCAGACCCTTTTTGTTATTTATCTCCCTCAAGTTCATTGACTTTGTTGGTGAGTTCCTTGACAGACTCAATGAGTAGAGGAATCAGTTTGTTATAGTGGACACCCTTTGTGCCATCAGGTTTAGTAGATACTGCTTCAGGGAGAACTTTCTCTACATCTTGAGCGATAACGCCAATGTCATGACCTTTATAGCTCTTGTTACCTTCCTTCCAGTCATACTCTGTACCACGGATTTGCATAACCTTGGCGAGAGGATCTTCAAGCAAGGAAACATTTTCCTTCATAGCAATGTCAGATGTTTGACCATAGAAAGCAACGATATCATCACATACATGCATCGGACCACCACAATATGTGAATCCAGCACCACTCATGAATACATTACCAGAGAATGTGGTGAAACCATTCAGGTTTACTTGCTGCTCAAATGTTACAGATGCAGTGTATTTGGTGTCAGTTGCGATAGCAACAGCGAATCCAGAAGCGGCGTTAAGAACCAAATCACCAGATCCAGGAACTGTTGTAATTTCAGTCTTGTTAGTGCCTACACCAACTAAGACATTATTCATCTTAGCTCCATTGGGGAATTCACCTGTGATCTCGATACTTCCACCGAGTTCAACAGTTCCACTAGTAATCAAGTCATCGGTAAAGTTAACATCGTTAGAGAATGTAACAGGACCATCAAACTGAGACAAAATGTTTTGTTGAGGACCACCCTCAACAATAATTCTCTGTCTAACAATAACTTCATCAAATACCACAGAGTTATTAGATGCAGTCTCACCAGTTACAGTAGGAATAGGAATACCAAAGGAAGATTCTTGCCCACTAGAAGAGGAGATTCTCTTGTTACCAATGTAGAAGTCACCCTCGTTATTCAGACCAGTGTATACAACAGTACCACCAGATCTTTCTTGTGCCTGTGACAGATACTCTTCATCATCAGTCAGTGTTCTATCCTGTACTTGAGGAAGACCAGTAGAATAGTTACCAGGACCATAACCAAGATATTCAAAGGTGTGACCAGATGCACGGAGAATAGAAGGACGCCGTAATTCGATAGCCAGAGGGTCTACCTTGCGTGCTAATGCTCCAGCAAAGTGATGTGCAGGAAGTGTACCTAACACGCCTCTGTGGACCGTCAGAGTGTCATTGCCGCCACCTGAAAGACCTTGTGCTGCTACTCTTACAATCTCTTTATCAATTTCAAGATAATCACCAAGTCTGATTCTCAGATCTGTACCAATACCAGCGTTAGGAAGTTGTACTCTAACAGTTGTTACAATATTATTAATATCATCTTTGATAGTTACTCTCTCACCAGCATACAAGCTTGTATATCTAGATCCAATAGTTTCATTCAATGCAATTTCTTGCCTGTTAGATTCAAATGCGTGTTGATATAACTTGAATCCTGCTGCATGAGTAATATCATTCACTGTAGTAGATGTGAATGTCTTGATACCAGATACAGTATCAACAAGGAAATCACCTACCTTACCATTGGTTGCATTAACAACTCTGAATCTAGTACCTTTCTTGAGACCATGAGGTTCAGAACATGTAAATGTAGTGAGACCAAGAGTATTGTCATAATGTGTAGACGCAATGCTGACAGAGGGTGCAACTCTCATAGCATATTGTCCTGAGACAATAAGAGGATCACCATCTGTTACTGCAATAGCTACGCTACTCTTGCTAGGAATACTATCAATTCTATACAAACCATCGCTAGTTGTACCAATACCAGTGATGGCAATGACATCATTGATAGAGGATGAGATACCAGAAGTAGGAACACCAATAGATGAACCAGAGAATCCTTCAATAGACAGTGTTTCTCCACCTACAAAACCAGAACCAGGTGCAAATACCTCAAATCCAGTGATAGTTGTTGATCCAAGACCAACAGTTACTGTTGCAGTCGCACCATTCCAAACACCAGTATTAAGAAGTCTGGTGTTATATTCTGTTGTTACAGCATATCCAACACCAGTTACTAGATTCTCATGAGTGATAAGACCATTGAGATTATGCTGATTTTCAAATGTAACTGTTACAATACCAGCAGATACCGATGTAATACCAGTAATTGCATATCCAATATTGAACGACTTGTTAAACTTATCAATAGTCTCTCTAGTTACAGAGTTCTTTAAGTCATTGATCTCAACTTTACCTAAAGGAGATCTCTTACAGAAAGAAACAGCAGCTGGAGAGTTCTCTACAATGTTATCTCTATCCTGTTGTGGATAATAATAGGTAACATTCTGCTTATACTTTTTAGGTGTAAACTCCTGCGGTGGAGCATAATCAGAATTCAATAATTCAAGAACATAAACACCATCATTCTGGTCTTTAATGTATGGTTCAACAACAGATGATCTGTAAACAGAGAAGTTCTTCTGGTTATTCTTAATAGAGAATCTAGGTAAGAAAAGATCTCTAGAATTTGTTGTATCAACAAAGTTTCCAGTATTTCTCTCTACACCATTCGTGTCTGTATTTTGGAAGGTAAATTGATATGCATCGATAATACCATCAACAATAAAGTTCCCGTTGTATCCTTTACCATCCAGACCAGCAGTGTTGTTAGAGTCCTGTACAAGTTCAACCTTAATTTCATCATCAACCTCAACCATATGAGGAAGTTCAGTTCTCACAGTGACGGTGTTTGTCGTCTCTGACATAAATGCAATGAACTGATGATTTCTTCTAAAGTTATTGTCCTCTAGTGTGATGGTTGTTGCACTAGGATCAGAAGTCTTAGCGAAACCAGTCAGACTAGAAAGCTGAATGTTAAATCCAGTGACAGGATCTCTAGAGTTGCCCGCTTCCTTGGGGATAACATAACGGACTTTATATAACTTATCTTCAATACTTCTGCTGTCTTCGTATCTCTCAATAAATGAGATATTAGTTCCTTCACCATCAGTTACATAATCACTTGTCTGAATTTGAGTGAAGATATTATTACTAGTTTCACTGTGGATAAACCACTGATTCTGATTCAAGTCCCATTGAATAGGTTGACCAAGGTCACCAGAATCTTTATCTGATACTCTACTCTCAAGTCTCAGTTTTGTGCCACCAATAATCTCAATGGGTACATTATTAATTGCATTGGAGAATGTCGATGCAATCTTAATTTCTGTAGGACTTATAACAATAACATAATATAGTTTATTGAGTTGTAATCCTTCAGGCAGATCACCATCATCACTGTAAATTCTGACAGACTCACCAGTAATCAGACCAATGTTCCCATCTAAGGACATGGAGAACTGAGAGTTTGGTGCAGTTAATTTAGCTTTCTTAGCACCAGTTCTTGTACCCAGAGCACCTGTTGCAATACCAGTCAACTCATTCTCAAGCATCATAACAGAGGATGAATATGTCGTGCCTCCGATATTTACTTTGAGTTGTTCATCATGTCTAGCACCAACTCTGAAACCCTGAGAAAGTGCCAGGGGAGGTTCATCCTGTCTATCAAAACCAAAGATATAAAGGTGACTAGACAGACCTACATTCTTGGTCTTAGTTACATCTAACTGATAGAAACTTACAGTATCAATCTTAGAGTCAGATATATCTACATTTTGAGGTGTAGTAATATGTGTGATATATCCTTGGTCATCTCTTGGGAACGCATCAGGTCTGAAACCATCAGCAATCAGAGAGAATTGACCGAAGTTAGAGTTAGAGTTAGTGATAGATGCGTCAGCACCACTCTCACCTACAAAGTGACCATTGTATCCGATAGCGAACACGGACACAACCTGTACAACAGCATTGTTTGAGATTCTAATATGTGACTGTTCCCACCCTTGTCTATAGATAGCGCCAGAATCTAAGTGATAAACAGTAGAAGCATCTGTAGATGAAGATAGTGATGCCAGTTCAGAACCTCTTACCTGAGGATATGTAATACCTTCATATAATCTTGTAGTTGGGTTATATTTAACAAACGCACGGTCATCCTTCTGGAGTGAAATACCCGTAAACTGGGCAACAACCATCGAACGGAAACCAGTAGCTTTGTTACCGTCAGTGTGCATACCGTTCATGCCAAAGACAGAACGCAGAGAGATGTTAAAGATATATGGAGATGCACCAGTTACAGTATCAGATTCAATCGTAACTACTGCGGCAGTAATATTAGATGGTGTAGCGGGTAAGTTGTTCGGGAATGTGGGTAGACTATATGTAAATGTTGTTGAGTCTACAATAGACTGAACAAATGTAGAGATATTATATTGAGATACATTGACCCCACTAATTTTAACTGGGGTGCCAGCAGTCAGACCATGAGCCTGCTCAGTTCTAACTGTAACCTGAGATGTAGGAGATAAACCATCACCAGAGATGATGCTAGCGATCTCTAATGGATCATCACCAAGAGCACCAACGATTTCAAATTCAGGACGAACTTTCTCAAAGTCACCCTGATTGTCTGGCCACTCGTATGTAATAGCACGACCAGATGCTTCTTGGAAAGCATATGTCAGCTTGTAATAATACATGCTGAGGTCAGTGTTATCATAACCTTTGACCTCATTGACACCATCAGCATACTCAAAGCATGTCAGTTTATGGTGAGAGAATGTTGGGAGAGATCTATTATCCTCATCAAATCTCTGATGGTCAGTAAATACTAAGCGATCATCCTTTCCATCAAACAAGGAGAACTGCCACATGTAGCAGTTACCAGTAATTCTAAGGATAGCACTATTGGGGACACTATCATCTGTGGGGTTAGGTACATACAGAGGACGGAGCTTAGTCTTTCTAAGGTCAAGACCAACGAGAGATGTACCCCTAGGGATGATAACACCACCGTTGACTGAGTTAAATCTATAGAGTTGATTATTATTTACAGTTAAATCAAATTCACTAGTCAGAGACAGTGCAAATTCTGCCGTTGCTAGTGTTTCTGCACCAAGAGGAGATACACCTACAGCTCTGGATGGGTCAGACGGATCTTTCTTAATAGCAAATCCAGGTCTGTTATCAATAAAGTGCTCACCTGGGAACAAGAGAATAGTTGTCTTGTCAGTAATATCGTTATCAAATCCAGTCTGATAAGAGAAACGAGCAGACTCTAATAGTGCTCGCTGAATAGTTTTGAAGGGTTTCGTTAAGGAGTTACCCTGGTTTGTGATCGAGTCGGTTGCATCAAGATCATTGGGGTTCACATAAAGAATCTTACCCTCAGTATTCTTGATGAAATTCTCTAACTTATTAAGTGGCATCTCTCTTCAAACTGAGAATGGTTGTGCTCTGACTATTTAGACTAAATAAGCAGTGATCTATACGGCTAATTGTCATGTCTGAAATTAGACCGATGAAATGGGTTGCAGTCGGAGCTGGAGCATTATTCGGTATTGCCCACATTGGACTTCTTGGTTATGTTGTTAACAAACCAAAACAACCTGAAATTCCTCAGGTCCCTGCTATTAACATCCCAAGAGGAACTCCTTATTCATCGTATAAAGTAGAAGCAAGTAAAGAAGGATATAGAATTGAATATAAAGCTAACGACCCTGCCATCTTGGAGTCACATAGATCTCTTGATCTTAACAAAGAGAAAAAAGGAATGTTTGGTGGAGGAAGTGAGAAGCGAACTGAGACTCGCTACGATCAGTACACCATGGACGGCACCCGCAATATCGGGGGAGGTGTGACTACAGAGGAGGGAAAGTCTGCGAAAGACATCGAGTGCATCGTGGCGGACGCTGGAGCACGGTCACAAGGTGCAATGGCAGGTAGTGCTATCGCTGCTGGTGTCGCTGTCCCTGCCCTCTCGGGTATTCCTTATATTGGATGGTTAGCTGGTGGATGGGCATTACTTTTGGGGCAGCAAGCAGGATCTGAATTAGGTTCACAAGTTGGTGAAGTGTTTAATGATTGCTGATGCCTAATATTCCTGATATTGACATTAACATTGATCAAATAGGTATTCCTGACATACCAAATTGGTTGACATCTAGTCCACCTCAGGCAATCCCATTATATCCTCCTGTTACAACACAAATTGGTGTACCTATTATTGATATACCTGGCTGTGTAGAAGCTCACGAACGGGATGATGGTAAAAATGAAAATCTAAAGTCTGACGATCCGAAAGGTGTCAAGACATATTGTGATGGTCAGATGCCGTCATTCAATCCTATTGATTACAACAAAGATAAACTAAAGTATGAGTACGAACCCAATGTTCCTCCAGTAAAACCACCAGAGAAACCAGAGACAGAAACACCAAAGGCAGAAACTCCTCAACCAAAAATACCTGAGTGCCCTACAGAAGCACAAAGACTAAAAGAACCAGTCAATCACATCAAGGGTAACAAGATTGTTACTGAGTATCGACTGGTTGGAAAGGAATGTATTCAGGTAACAGAGAATTTATCTCTTCCTGCTCAGATTGTAGGCAATATACCTAGTGCTGGTGCCGTAACTGCTACTGCATCTATTGCAGTGGTTGCCACTACATCAGCTCTATTAGCAAAACCGCTGGCAGATCTACTATTGAAAGTAGTCAAACCAACGGTTAAAAAAGTTATTAAGAAGATTACATCACTTAGAGGAAAGACTCCTCCTAAGGAATCTGTAAGGGAGCGCCAAGATCAGCAGCGGATTCGCTCACACGCGATTCGGAAGTTGAAGGGGAAGGAATAGAGTGAGCATGTGGTTTGAGTACATTTACATTTTGTACTACCACATCTGCACATAGAACAGCATTAGGACTCTTGGGATGGAAATATATTCCTTGCTTCATTAAAGTTGCACAGGTCTTAAGTCTCGCAAGCTCAAAATCTAACCTTTTGTTGGCAGTAAGTTGACGCTGCATTGAAATCTGCGATTGTGCTGCCTCCTTACAGAGTGCCTGTAGTTTCTTATCTAAAGGTCTAGACCATGTGGCAGAGATACCTACCGATAAATTGTAGTTATCCTTCTGTCCAGTTCTAGTTGGTTGCAACCACAAAATCTCTCCTGGCCTGTCTGGAGCTCCATCCCCAATTACATTACCTTCACCATCGAAATCACCACTTAAATCACGCATATCATATACTGGAGTATCGAAGTAATCTTCATATGGTTTCTGTGCTGATATGGCACCAGTAACATACGGCGTGACATTCATAGTCGCACCTTGACACTGAACGCCTCCTCCATAAGTGTTAGTAATATATGGACCTTGTAAAACCTGAATTGCCTGGTTGGTCACCGAGCCTGAGCTATTAGCTACTGGAGCTGCGGTTGCACTTACACCCCCTACAGTCTCCGCCAGTGTGGCAGGGGCAGTCGCAAGGTTGAGTAGACATAGTGCTATTGCTGGAAGATACTTGTTGTGTCTGTTACGCTGGTTATCTCTGTTGTTCTCTGAATAATCGTGTGATTTTGCAAACCTGGTCCGCTGTAGGTCTCCGCGAACTGAAACGCTGCGCCTGGTGTTGTTTGTGTAAATGTTGGTTTGCTGGTTACGCCAGTCCATGTCGATGTCACCCCATCAATAGTTACATTGTTTGTACCTGTTCCTGGTGATAAGTTACCAGAAGCAGTGATACCAGTACCCGATGTAGAGTATTGGTATCCTGTGGAATAATCCATAGAATTAATTGTCTCGGTCACCTTGGAGGTTGTCTCCGTGTGGCTCGTCATTGAGCCCTGTGTGAAATTTGGGACCACAGGGACTGCTTCAGCAGACTGAACCAGTCCCTGTAGTATACCAAGAACCAATCCAAGACCGATTGCCTCTTGTAGTCTAGTCATTAGTCGATTACAGTGATCTCACTAACAAATTGTCCAATCGCTCCTGTTCCAGCTCCGCCAGCCGTCAAAGTAATAGCACCCGCTGTGGTAATTGTACCAGCTAGGGTATCTTTGGTTCCAGCTGTAGTGCTAGTAAGTGAGGAGAAATTGGGAACAGTGCCTGTAGTAGCAGCAGCAGTAGGCACAGCATCAGCTTGTGTGTAAGACTGACTGTAAGAAAATGAATTTCCATTGCTTGCCTGAGTTGCAGCGATAGCACCAGGTGCTAATACCCCAGAGGTGATTGTTCCAGTTGAAATAGTACCAGCAGTATTACCATCAGTGGTATTTACTCCACTACCAGAAATACTGTAGCTAGAACCAATTCTTGATGCAGTTGTTGTCGCAGCATTCACATTCAACTGAATACTGGAGCTCATTTTATGTACCAGACCTCCAGCCATCGCGGGGGTCGTCATCAAAGACATAGCAAATAAAAGAGCGACCTTTTTCATCCCTTCTATTATAATGATCAGCTCTATTTAGATTATTTTACTCTGTATCATTTGAACATTCTTCTTGTTTATATTCTCTAATTTGTGGAGTGTAATCGTAATAAAAATATTGTCTGCCTTTTCTTGGTACACTTGTTCTCCACCCATCAATGTGCATAAAACCACTCTCACTTGATGTTGGAAACTTATCAATAATAGATTCATCTTCACCATCCCAATCCCATGGAGTGCATGAATCAACAGTCAAGATGGGAATATTACAATTCCATGCAGACATTCTCAAGAAAGCATCATGCCATTCATCAAAGACATCAAATGTGTTATGATCCTGATCTTTTTGACCATTAGTAGCATGGAACAATAAATCAACCATTCCAATATCTTTGTATAGCGTTGTTATTGGTCCGCGCTTAGATTCTTGCCAACCCCACATATCATTACAAATCAAACCACCCGCATATTTATTTTCTTCAAATTCAAAACAACTTACTGATTGCCACTCATGCCTACCTAGAGCACACTCTCCATTTACCACATGAGTCTTAATTGTTAAGGCTCTCAAATAACCATCTTTACCATAATGCCTGATTTCATTACGGAATACATCTCCATACACATCATGTTCTTGCATCATGGTTCCTAAGTGTAACCCGATGCCAGCTTCTTTTTGATATGCCTCTACTTCTTCTAGTTCATCTTTTACTTCTTCAATTCTAGTTTCCCATCCTAACCATCCAGACAAAGATCCTTCTGGAGTGAGAAGGTGGTCAACCTCATTCTCTTTTGCCCAATCAATGGCTTTAAAAAGTTCTTCTTTATTTTTTTGAATATTCGTGCTCACTGGAATTTGAGCACCAGCAACTCTGATTGACATACTTATGAATATTAATAATGGGAGTGGCGAGACTTGAACTCGCACGACTTATATAGTCAGCGGATTTTAAGTCCGATGCGTCTACCGATTCCGCCACACTCCCTCAAAGGGCTATGAGCCCTCTTCATGATTAGTATAAATTTCTCTTAGTTCTTCTTCTGTAATTTCATATGGGAATTCATAGATGCCAGTCGCATCATCCGTAGGAGGAATTTTTTTCTTTTCTTTAGGTTCTTGCATTTTGAACTGCCTCCCAATCCTTATCAAAGATGTCTAGACCTTTATCGGTCAGTACATGATTATACATCTTTTCAAAGACAGACGGTGGCATTGTTACAATTTCGGCACCATTATACCAGGAGCGAACTGCACGATGAACCTCACGAATAGAAGCTGCGAGAACCTTAGTCTCAATTCCATGGATACGATACAAGTCAGTGATAGAACGAACTACCTCAAGACCTGCAATACAATTATCATCAAGACGACCAACAAATGGTGAGACATATGCTGCACCTGCTTTGGCAGCAAGAACAGCTTGAGCAGCATTGAAGATCAAAGTCACATTGACTCTGATTCCTTTCTTACTAAGATGATCACATACCAACAGACCATCTGGAGTGCAGGGTAGTTTAACTGTGCAGCAATCTCCAAACTTTTCAGCAAGTCGAAGACCCTCAGAAACCATTTCTCCCTGAGTTCCAACAACCTCCATACTAATATCTTTAATACCCATGTCCCGAAGTTCTTCGTATACCTTCTCGGGATCACGACCACTCTTCATAATGAGAGATGGATTTGTGGTCACACCATCAATGAGACCTGTTAAAAAATGCTTTTGAATTACCTGTGTATCGGCAGTGTCAAGAAAAATCTTCATGTTAAAGCGTTGAGCTTGATTTATTTAGTAGTTGCCTCAGTGACAGCAGGATCTACCCAGAGAACAGATTCTTCAGGCAAAAATGCTTGGCAAAGTTCAAGGACACGCATGAACTCGTCCATGGTTTCACATTCAAGGGTTTTTACATCGTCTTGATCAGAGACACATGCAAAGCGGCGCTTGCAGATGTCAACCAGGACGCAATCGATGTACTCTTCCATGGACTGGTGCATTGCTTGTTTACCTCTGTATTATAGCAGGTCCCGCAATGAAAGAAAAGGGGGAGTGGACAGTCTTTAAGCTGGCGTAGCACGGACAGCAACATTACCTGTATCGGGTTCTGTAAACACCCCAGCAAGTTTATAAAGTGTTCCGCCTAGTTTTACCGTGATTGTACCATTAACCGTAAGGTTACCATTGATAGTAGTATTTCCCGAAAGCGTTGTATCTCCTAGTACATCTAAAGCACCTGCGACAGATAAATTACCATCAATCTCGACATCGCCTTCGAGATCAAGTCTTCCCGTAATGGCTGCTCCGCCTTGAAGGGTGACTTTCTCACTGAAACTACAATTATGACCGAAGGAACTACCTTCGCCACCGCTTCTAAATGATGTTCTTTGTAATGGCATTATGATCCTGAGTTAAAGAAATTATCGAGTCCTGCTGTAAAGTCAGCAGCACCTAGTCCACCAATACCAGTAGATGAAAGAACACTATCTGCAACAAAACCACCAATTCCACCACCAACGATGGAATCGAATGCTGCTTGTCCAAATCCAAGAACTGTTGGTGATCCAAATGGTCCAAGAGCTGATTCAATTAAGTCACCAGGAACAAAAGAACCAGCGAACATGTTCATACCGAAGGTATTAGTGATCATGTTACCTCTCTTACCCTTGTTAGCGATAGTGTTTGCCTCAAGTAAAATTCTTGATCCTGCTTTAATATTAACATTACGACCTGCCTGCAAATCGATATCTTGATCTGCCTGCACCATAACATTCTTAGCACGAACCTGAACAATACCCATGTCAGCATTGACAGTGATATTACCCTGAGCAACACTGATTCTTAAATCAGCTTTGCCTGGTTCATTCTTATCACCAGCGCGAACTTCAATTGTACCGTCTGCTGCTATTCTAGTCAGTCCACCTTGAGAGTGTGAGATTAGAAAGACATCATCTTTGTCATTGACAGCGTATACTTTTACAGCCTCTGGACCTGCAAGAGATTCTTGTGGGTTACCAGTATCGATTCTAAAGTGAGCACCTCTAGAGTCAATAACCCTTCTAGCATGATTGTTTGGTTTATTACTCATATTAGATACAATCGATAACAGATACAATACCAACTTGACGACCGTCAGGCGACAATCTATCTTTAGGAATTATACCAAAGACAGGTCGCAACTGTACACCACTACCTGTAGCACTATTGATAACGAGCTGTGGCAATTCCTCATTGAATCTGAGGATATTTATTACCTTGACATCAGAGATTTCTCCACCCTCACCGATTTCAATTTCAAAGATCGGTGTTGTTGTTCCGATGCCAATCACACCAGGAGGTACAAGAGGTCCAGGAGTATCGGGGGGCGGAGGTGTTAGTGGAGTTGGGGGAATTGGAACACCACCACCCTCTGGAGGCTCTGGAGGAATTACTCTTGGTACATCAGGAGCAGGGATAAAGGTAGTTCCAGTTGTGCTAATACCAGGGATAGTAATTCTGTCTGTAGGTACATATCCTGTTCCACCAATTGTCACGATAACATCAATCAGACCAGTGTTATCTGGATCTGGATTATCTTTCGCTGGGTAGTTCTCTCCTGGGTTATCAATAACAATAGCGACCACTCGGTCATTTTTAGGACCACCTAGGATAGCTCTACCAAAAGCACCATAACCAATATCACACTTATCTCTAAAGTTAACAAGTGGAGGATACTTATATCCTTTACCAGTATCTAGAATCTTAGCACCAACAATTTGACCAGTTCTTTGGACACCACCAACAAGTTTCCTCAGTCCAGGTGTATTGTCAATGAAACTACCCATCAGAACTTCTGCCTTAGCACCAGCTCCACCACCACCAAAGATCTCAATGTACGGACCAGTACAATTTCTTCTTGGTCCAACATAACATCCACCAGGAATTACACTAGTTCCAACAGGTGGAGGACCACTTCCATCGCCCTGAGGTATTACTGTTCTTCCTGTTCCAAAGATATCCCACTTACCATATTGTCGTTCAAAGTCAGATGCGAGATTACCTACACTACGAGAGAAGTTCATAGCATTCATCACATAATCAAATGGATCTTCTCCCTTCTCTCTGCTGCTACCACCAACAACATATTCTTTATCTTGTGGGCACTTACCTTGGTTAGACTGATTACAATCAAGGAAAGCACCAAGGTCATATAAGTTACTAGCAGCACCTAATAAGAAGTCTGCTACTTTGAAACCAGGTGCAATAATCTTAGCAACAGTATCCAGAGGACCTGTCATTCCGTTTTCAATCTCATCAATAATTTTATTTACAAACGCACCAGTAAACTGTGCTCCAGCACACCCTGCATAACTTCTTGCCTCGTCAAAGAAATCATAAAGAAGATCTTCAATCGTTCCAGATAATCCTTCAACAACTTTATTAGCAACACAAGCAAGAGACTCCTGCAAGAATCCTACTGGACCAAGTAATGCTGTTTGTGCAGCAACACCAGCAAGGTGTGCAGCAGTTCCTGATCTAGTCGCTGCGAATACTTTTGCATAAACAAACTTGTACAGTTTAAGTAATCCTTGCTTTCCAAGTCCTTCCAACTCATCAAACAGATTGTTCATCAAGTTGCCAACAAACTTGTTAGCTTGTGCCTCAATGATATCTGCAGCAATACTAATCTCTCCAGAAAGACTTGAGATAGAACCTGTTAGTTGCTCTACCTTCATCCCAAGGTTCTCGACGATGTTCGCCATCTTCGAGATAGGATTGGGTCGGCAAGTATCTGCTGTTAAAACTACTTGACCAGTTCCAGCTTGATCTTTCTTTTGTCCTTGTGCTGCGCTACTAGGTGATGGTTGTGATTCCTTATTCTGTTCGTTTGACTGATCAGGCTCAACTTTGGCATTCTGTGGTGTTACATCAGTAAATGCAGTGGCAGGTTGATATGGTGCCTCTACAGTGCCTGATGATACTTGAGATGTTCTTCCAAAGTGCCCAATAATCATGGGTACTTGTGCTTCATCTCCGTCTAAGAAGAAACCAAATACAGTGTCATTAGGTTGCAATAATGGAGATTGTGCATAGTTTCCACCACCACTTCCTGCAGTAACAGGTAGCATTACCTGGGCATATGGGAGATCTTGATCACTAACCTCCTCCGTAAATGGGTGATAACCCATAATACGAACTTTGTAGCGGTTGCCCCATCCATCACCTGTGGAATTTTGGGTAACCTGAGCTTGTCTAGGTGCGATCTGTCCGATCCACCACCTAAACCCATCTCTACCTACAAATGAACTTTGCCCAAGTAAAGCGTTCTCTATCATTAATCTTCGTAAATCCTACATTCGTCTGCTTCTGGCCAGTCCTCGCAATAGAGCTCGAGGTCTGTGGGATCGTGATGATCACCAGATTCAATTTCATTTTTGTGACTGTCAGCGTACCGTTCCAACTGATCTAGTTGTGTTTCAATGTGCCTACGCTGTTGCGGTGAAGTTGTTGGGTTGTCAAGGATTTTTTTATCCTGTTTAATGTGTTGTTCGATGCTATCCATTAGGTTTGCCTCTAAAGCCGTGTGTGTCTCGAATTACCCGCATAGCGGTGTATGACTGATTAGGAAGGAGATAATGGGTCATCTCTTTGATAATATATAGTCCACTAAGTTGATCGTCCCATTTACCTTTCTTCTTATCAGATACATCAGGAAAGTATAAATTAACCACATCACCAGCATTTAAGTTGGTGTTGATTGGCACTGTGAGTGCCAATTGTTGGGTCATGATTGTACTGTACCGTGTGATTGACTGAGCAATATGATCTCCTGGGAAATCATTTACATTGGTATTGACATCTCCCTTCTCACCTCCAAATGTCCCTCTGTCAAGAACCTGAGTGATCTGACGAGATCCGAGGAAGTTAGCTGGGATATTATCTGGTTTTAAATTGTCAGGTAATGTTTCTTTCTTACCTAATTTTTGTTTTGATTCCTCACTAAATCTAGACACGATGAACTGAAATGTCAACGGGTCAAAGAACATTCTGTGAGATGAATACTCACCCATTGTTAGATTGTTAATTACATTATTATCTGATATGACATTCCAGGTAAGAATGTTTGCAGCATTCTTAAGATCGTTATCTAGAGAGGTGCTCAAAGTCTGGACATAGCGATACTGCTGTACAGAATCTTTTTGCTGAACACCAGCCTTAATTATACCGTCTGGAGAGAGAAAATTAAATCCTGTGTGGGTTTGCCAAAAAAAGAATCCAGCACTCTTACTCTTAGAATCTACAGGAATAGATCTCTTTGCCAACATCGTTAGCAGAGTGAATGGTTTTCTTAGGTTACCGAAGAAGTTATATGAATTCTCAGTTGGTTCTAATACATCAATCTTGACACCACCAAGATATTTCATAATTGCAGCTACAGACTTATCAATCGTCTGATTCTTGAAAAGAATAGGAACTCTTACCTGCTCATTAATAAATGCCTCCTTAGATACTAAATGTAGATCAAATACTTCTGACTTTTTTTCAGTAAATACATTAGATATACCATTAACATACATCTCAAGTTTATTAAAAACTTGTTTCTTCTTCATCGCTTTTTCAATTGGCGTTTTAAATCCAATAATTACTTTCTCTCCACCTCTAATAGGCAGACCATTAAACACACCTCTTGACCCGTCAACTACTGTACCAGTGCTAGTAATTCTTACTTTAGCAGTGTAGATAGGAGAAAATATATCTTCAAAATACTGAAACTCAATGACACCACCAATCAAGCTGATGGTTGTCTTACCATCATTAGATGTAATATCGAACTTGCTGTATACTGATGGTCCGTTTGCAACTGCCATTAGGTGAACTGACTATTGTATAGTTTTATCTTCTTAAGGAAATTACTACCTTGCGGTCCTGGGAGATTTGGAACATTAGTTGATCCACCTCCTTGTGCAATCATAGTTGTTCCTCCATTATTATTTAGAGGGGGTAATGGGAATGGAACAGTGATATTCTTGGGACCAGTAGATATATTAATGTTTGCTGGGTCTCCGATAGTTGGATCAGGACCAATGGGATTATTCTTCCCGCTAAAGTCTGTCATAAATTGATTATCACCATCACCACCTCTCCAAGATGTTCCTGGCATTCTTCCATCTGCATCAGCTGCAACATCATTAGAGGGATCACCATCACTATTGACTGATCTAATTGTTGCTGGACTACCTCTGAACTGTGTTGCTCCTTTTACAAGGTTTGCTGCTTTCTGTCTCATGGATTGATTTCTCATATCCTTTACAGTTTGCATAACATCAGCAACAGATACATTAGCCCATTGGGCAGCTTCTTCTGCAGTCGTAATTTCTCTAAATGCACCAGCATCTCTCGCAATTGATACTCCAGCAAACTGTCCACCTGCAGCTAAAACATCAGTATAAGACTGCCCATTTGCACTTGCTCTATTAGCAACCACTTGTAAAACATCAATTGCAGCTTGACCTTTTGCACCCTCAGTAAGTAAACCAGCAGCGACTCTATATTCTTCGGCAGTTCCACTAGCACCTTGTGTTTGTGTGCGGGGTATTACCTTATTTTGTGGTTGTACCTTTGGTTCGGGAGTAGTAGTGGTGGTTGGAGGTTCAGTGTTTGTAGTTACTGGTGGTTCTCCCTTCTTAGCAGGTTCAAATTCAGCATTTGTAGAGAGAATCTTTAATTGTTGTTGAATATTCTTAAACTCTTCTCGATATTGCTCATTACTAATTTCTCCAGAATCCAGTCTCTGTTTAAGATCTAGAATGCTTTCTCTTACGCTTTCTGGTGTTGCAGGTGGTTGCTCCTCCTGCTCCACACTTCCTCCTGTTACCTCTGGTTCAGTGATAGGAGATAGACCCATATTAGATCTAATCTTATTAATCTCTTCCCGACCACCATCTCGCATTTCTTTGATGGTGTCTCCTACTTTATCAATAGTTCCAGTAAAATCTGTTTTAGTTTTCTCAACAGCGTCCATTGCCTCATCAATTTCTCTCTGAAGTTTTCCCTCACTATCAGTAAAATCAAAGTTCTTGATATTTTCTACAGCCTGTTCTACGACATCCACTATTTCTGAGAATGCGTTTTTAATATTTTCAATAAATTGCATGGCACCATCGTAGGTGTCTTTGATAACTTTTGCTATCTTTTGTCCATAAAATATAATCTCTGGTAGTTTTTCAACCAAGAAACCCAATAACAATGCTCCAGCAGCTCTTAGCAGTCCACCAAAGAAACTCTTCGTTCCTGACATGGCACCTCTTAATCCGCCAGTCAAGTTTTTCATTGGTTGCTTCAGCAACTCTAGTTTATTTTCTTGTTCGTTCTTCTTCCTATTATCAGCGACTACATTCTCTAATGTTGTGATTCTAGTATTTCTAGTTAAATCTGCACGAACGCTTTTACCCAGAGATTTTCTAATACCCTGAGTTGTTTGCCTTACTGCAAGTAAACCAAAATCAACAATATCTAATGCTTCTTTTGTAGGAATAAGATTCTTCATTAGTTATACATTACATCTGCAAAATCACGATAGATATTGAGATTATCAGAAGTGAAAATATTAGGAATATTCATATCCTGTATGGTTGTAGTAGGATCAACAGAGATTGGTTGTGCCTCATCTTCAAGTTGATAAGGAATGATATTCACCAATGTTTGATCATCATACAAATCTGCCGTGTTTACGGTATTTGCTTTATTCATATTAAATGTCTTAAGTTGAGTTTTCGTATCATCCAAACTGTACTGCAAGTTCTGATTGTTTTCTTCTGCTCTCAGTTTAACTGCACTAGGTCTAGGTCCCAACAGATTATCAGGAGCATCTTTTAGGGTTTGAACATTGTCCATGACCCTATTGATGTCAGCCATTTCAGGTGTATCAAAATTACCAAGACCAAGACCTTTAAAACCAAAGTCCATTAAACGACCAGTTATTGGATCTCTCTTCTTAAAGAACCTATCATCACCTTCCATCATAAAATCAAAAGATTTCTTACCTTCATCTGATAACTCAGTGCTTCTCAAACTCTTGATATAATCCTGAGATGCTGCCATTTTTTTGACTATCTCATCCATTTTAGCCTTATATTTTTTCTTTTCATCCTCATCATCAGTTGCTTCATACGCAGTCTGATAGGTGTCATGTAAATTTCTATAATTTTTTATCTTCGCCATTGCAGCGAGGATGTCATTGAATACTTTTTTATCTGCATCAGAGATATTCGACCCCATGATGTGAGCATATGGTCCAGTTCCTTGCTTTGCTTCTTTAATCCTTTCGATTTCTAGGCGCATCTGCTGCCTTTCGCCACGGAAATCATTAAACTCACCATACTTTTTCAAGTGTGCGTCATGCTGCCTTTGAAGTTCTTCTATGGTTTTGTCTGGTCCAACAGCAGCAAGTCTTCTCATTACTTGCTGAGAAGTTGGATTAAAACTGTTTATACTACCACCCAAAATATCGCTGAGGTAATCACTTAGTGCTAAACCACCGAGTGCAATAGCTGCCCCGAGGAATACATATGGATTTACAATCAAACCAAAAATTGCAGGCAGAGCCCCTAAAATAGTTCCAGCTAAAGATCCTGCTGCACCAAGAATCAACCCAATACCACCATTGAGGGCAACAAATACACCAGCACCGACAGCAAGTGCTTGTATTAGATCATTCTTTAATTGTGCTAATGACTCAGTATCACCCTCTGCCCATGCAGTTAGAGCATCAATACCTTTCATGCCAACAAATCCAAAGAATAAAGCTTTGAGAGCCTTCATTATTTGTCCAAATGGTCCTTGGACTTTCTTTTTCATAGACTCAAGGGGCTTGATAAGAGAAGCTTTTATCTTTGTTCCTAAGTTGGACTCTACATCTTGTACTCTTGACTCTTGTCGTTCTTTCCGTAATCGTTTCTCATCTGATATATCTTCCGATGTTTCCTGAGTATCTCTCCTTACTAAAAGATCAGCAATCGCTTTAAGATTGCTTCTGATTGCTAAAATATTTTTATTAAGACCGTTGTACTGCTTCTCAGAGACATAACCAGCAGGAACTCCAGGGTTGACTACAGTTCCCTCTGGTGTTCCTGGTTGTCCTGGCGGAAGTAATTTTGTACGGTCAATTGCCATTAGCTTGTTGTTGTGCCTTTAAATTCTGTTCTTCAATATATGATTGCAACAGAGTTAAGTAGATCTCCCTTTCCCAGGGAATCATATTCTCAAGTTCACTCAAGCTATATTTATGATGCTGCATTAAGGCGAAATTGATCTTGTAATAGGACACAAGATCCTCATGCAACATCGCTAACTGAAAAAAGCTGCTAAACCCTCAAGTACAACAGCATTTTCCTCACCAGTGTTTGGGTTCGTAACAACAAGAGTATGACTAAGTTTAGGCATAGTCTCAAAGAACCTCTCAACTTGCTTGAATTGAGATGAATTCAACTGTTCAATGAATTGAACGAGTTCCTTCTTGGTGCAATCTTTTGCCTCCCAAGATTCTTCTTCTGAATAGATCTGATCGATACTACCAGCAATCACCTCAAATGACTGCTCTAGTTTGTCGCCAGTACCAAAGTTTTGTGCGATAAACTCACTCAGAGATGGATATCTCATACGCATTGTCAGTTTATCATCCAATTTGATATCTGGATTGTGATCCTCGTGATACTTGACACCGATCTCATCGATAGAGATGCTTACAGGAACTTTTGTTTCCCCATCATCTTGACAAGTAATGAGCAAGTCAATCGTCTCTCCGACTGACTTACCACGAACATTCAGGAACAGATACTCAATATCAAAGGTAGACAGTTTATCTACTTTAATCCCACGGGTCAGAATACACGCCGAGAGAACATCTTTGATAGCTCTTCCAATATCGGAGAGATTATCACTCTCCATTGCCATGATAAGAATCTTCTCTTCTTTGACGAGAAAGGGTCTGTATTTTACTTTTCTTTTTGATGAGGGCAGAGTCAACTCATAAGTTGGAGTTGCAATCGTTGGTAAAGGCATAATATTATGTCAGTGGGTTATTTAGTTAGAAGTCAAGAGAAGTATCTGTGGTATATTCTTTACCACCAATCATGACTTTCTCGCCAGTATTGTAGTATGTAACGGTGGATCCATTCTCAGTTACTGAAGCAGCTCCACCTCTTTGAGTGGCAGCGAATATTTGTTCCGATGTAGCATTTGGCGGCAATGCTATTGGACTATCAGCTCGATTTCCTGTACTATTCACGAATCTAAAGGGATCATTGAATTTACTGATTTGACCAGATCTATATGCTCTACTCAATCTATCTAGTCCACCAAAGAAGTGCCTGTCATATGTAAATGTGACTGACAACTCCAATAATCTACTTCGGTCATAAGAAACTGTAACTGGTGAAAGACTTCTAGGGAATGCATTTATATAAGTGTATTCTACATCGTGATCATGGTCTTTGTCAAATTTTTGTATTCTTAATGTCTCACATTTATAGTCTACAGGATACTCCATTCTGTGGTAGTAAGCTCTTCTAGTAGGATTCTCTTGACCACCACTAGAAATAAACTCTTGCCATAACTCAAAGAATCTAACAACTCGATACTTATCATCTACTATGAAAGTCATAGTAAAGTCAGGATAGATCCTGGTGTGAGCATATTTTTGAACAATACCCATAGCATGTCCAGACACCTGTGCAGTCGCAAAGGAAGTGCCTGGCAGAGTAGCAGTCTTACAAAGAAGACCAAGATCTCTGAATATAAAGTTATTATCTACCTCATCATCTCTGTCCTTAATAAACTTGATGAGTTTTGCAGGTAAGGACTGAAAGAAGACCTCATAGTGACTTGTGGTCGCCACCTCTTGGAAGAGTTTTCTGACACTCTCAGTCTGTATTCTTCTTGGATCTCTATCCTTGATTAAGCCCACACTAAATACTCCATGTGAAACATTTTTTAATTAATGGCATATAAGGGTAAATTTCAACCTAGCAATACTGGAAAATATCGAGGAGACCATCGCAACATTATTTATCGCAGTTTATGGGAACGAAAGTTCATGGTGTACTGTGATCGGAATCCAAACATATTAGAATGGGGAAGTGAAGAGATTATTATCCCATATCGCTCGCCTCTTGATGGAAGAATCCATAGATATTTTCCTGACTTTTATATTAAAGTAAGAGAGACTGGCGGTAAGGTACAGAAGTATATTATAGAAGTAAAACCTAAAAAGCAATGCGTCGAACCTAAAAAGAAGAAGGAGCGCACTCCTGCCTACATTAGAGAGGTAACAGAGTATGCTAAGAATCAAGCAAAATGGAGCGCCGCTAAAGAATATTGCAAGGATCACTTACTTCAATTTAAGATATTAACAGAAGACAACCTAGGAGTATGAGTAGGCTTCAACCAATTGTAGATAAATTTACTGGTTTGGAAAAACCAGAAGATACCATGCTGGAACTAATGTCAGTTCTGGATGAGATGGAGATTATACCTGAACCAGGGCAATTTTATACCTTCATATACACTGCAAAAACACCAAATATAAGGTATGATGAGTTTCCATTAATCGCATGTACCGATGTAGAGCAATGGGGATTTAAAGGATTTAACTTTCACTGGGGCACAAGTAGAAACTACACTTGGGGCGAATGTCAAAGTCAGCTGTATCTCATAAAACCTAATGAAATAGAGGATGCGAGGTCATTATCCTACGCTAGATTTAGTATGTCAACATAAATATTGATAAAAGAATAACTTTTTTATGCTTTCTACTCAATACCGCCTCCGATTGGAGTTCATCTGTAACAAAATCATCAAAGGAGAAGAGGTAGAATTATCTGAAATGATCTGGGCAGATAAACTAGCAAAATCAAACAGATCAGCAGGAGAAATATTGAGGAAAGCGAGAAGACAGGCAAGAAACCCAAACATGAAAGAGGGTGACTTGGACGATTTTTTGAATAAAATGGATCTGGGACATCCAGATCCATCTAATCATCTGGGTAGAGATACAGGTATCGACGAAATTGTTGAGTGGTTCAAACAGGAGAAAACTGATGACTGGCGGCAACGAGATTAACGATAGTGGTCTTTTTGAAGACGACTGGTATGCATCCCTTAATATGGGTATAGATGAGGTAAGAGCCTTGTATAGCATCATATCTTACGCATATGAAACTTGGCCAGGAGCACCTGCAAGACCTGTGGAAGAACAGGAATATCTTCGTGCTATAAAGATGCGATTGTTCGCAGTTATGTCGCAATATGCATTTGATTGCATAGAGTTAGATGGGGACACTAAATAACAATAAAAGCTAATGGCTAAAATCTATCGTTATCCATACGATATGATGGACCGATCAACAGATTATATGTTGATTGAGTCAATTGTGTACAAACCATCTGGTAAGATGCCAGATTTTACTGGCGCTAATTCTCCTTTTCAAAGATTGAAAACTGAGAAGGCGAAGTATAATATTGTGCTGCCTATGCCTAATCAGATTGCACAGGCAAATACAGTTGGATGGGGAGAATCTAGAATCAGTGCATTAGCAGGTGCTGGATATAATATGGCAGCAGGTGCTCTGGAGGGTGCGGGAGCCGCAAGTGGATTTTTAGCGAGTGCCGCAGCTGCTGTTAATAAAGTAAAAGAAGTAGGAAAGGCAAATCTTGACGCGGGGATATCAGTCGGTAGTGAAGTAAGAAATTATCTTAGAGACATGGCAGCTGCCTCTGCAATCAACGCTGTCGCTGGTACTAATATCAGAGCGGGAGATTTTATGGCAAGAACTCAAGGTAAGATTGTAAACCAGAACCTTGAGTTATTGTTTAATGGTGTAGCACTGAGACCCTTCAGTTTTGCATGGGATCTAACACCTAGAGATGAGAAAGAAGCAGGAGTAATTAGAGAGATATTTTATAAATTAAAACAATCCTCGGCAGCAAGAAGAACAAACAATTTATTCCTTGGTAGTCCTGATGTATGGAGACTTTCCTACAGAAAGGGAACACAAGTCCACGGATTCTTAAATAGATTTAAGATCTGTGCTCTAACGAGTGTGGGCATCAACTACACTGGTTCTGGTCAGTATTCTAGCTACAATGATAGTATGGGAACTCCAGTTCACATGCAACTATCCCTCAACTTCACTGAGTTAGAACCTATCTATCGTGAAGACTATGATAGTTATCAAGGAGGCTCTGGTTTCTAATGACACAAGAAAGATACTTTGATATCCTACCCAACTTCAAATACATTAATCCCGTCCAAGAGGGCGGGAAAAGAGAACAGTATGTTGAAGTAAAAAACCTTTTTACTAGAGTTAAGTTAAACGATTCTGTTTTTGCAAACATCACCAGTTTCCAGGGGTATAGCATCTCTGATGGAGAAAGACCTGATAATGTTGCAGAAAAACTCTATGAAGATGGAGACCTTGATTGGGTTATTTTACTGTCAGCTAATATTACTAGCGTCCAAGATCAGTGGCCATTGTCATCTAGACTTCTGTATGAGATTGCAGAAGAAAAGTATGGAACTGCTCTGAATGAGGTTCATCACTATGAAACAAAAGAAATCAGAGACAGTAAAGGTAGACTAATTCTTCCTGGTGGTCTTACAGTTGACCAAGGTTTTACTATTCCAGATCCAAACAGTCCGCTACAAGATCTAGATCCAACAGTTGCAGTAACAAACTGGTTAGTAGAGACTAGAAAAAACAATGAAAAAAGAGCGATCCAAGTACTGCGTCCGCAGTATGTGAATCAGCTCATTGATGATGCAAATGATATTTTAGAGTATCAGGAATCGTCTCAGTTTACTGAGGACGGTGGCAAAATTGCCTTTAACGACCTGATTTAGAGCAGTACCTCTAGTTCTGCTACTGTAGTAGCAGCAGTGATTGTTGAATAGGGAACTGCAGGATTATCCTTCAGAGACGGGGACTCGCCCTTCATCTCTGCTAATGCTGTGATCTCTTGATTCTCGGATCTCGTCTGGAGATACTTCTCTTCCAGTCTCTTCTTGCAAATTTCTTTCGCACTTGCAAGATCCACATCCACAGCTGAACTTGAGTGGTTGTACTTCCATGCGTTTCTGAATAATGATGTTGGCAATGCAGTGTGATCAATCATGGCATATTCTGCCACAGGGACATCCTTAGCAATGATATCTGCGTCAGACAGAACACATTCTTCTGAGGGGATGACGACATTGCAGAAGCCATCATCTCCATTGTATACGATGACTTGGCGTGACATTAGGCAGGAGTCGATACTACGAGACTAGTTGCGGTAGGATGGATAATCAATACCTTTGCTTTGGCATCGGCTTCATCCTTACCATATACTTCAATACTTTTGCTTACACCACCAACCGAATAGGTTACAGTGTAATGACTACCTTGAAAAGACATTGACTACACGAATAATTTCTACTAAGCTATTTATCAACAATAAAGTCACCAATCACAAGACTATCAATATCCATCTTCAAAAAAGATAAGATAGCATGATGTGGAGTCTCTACAATTGGTTCTCCATTGTCATTGAATGAAGTGTTTAAAACCACGGGCAGGTCAAGCTTACCTAGCAATTCATACACTCTAGGATTCTGAGATTCGTTGACAGTTTGAATGCGACATGTCTTATCAACATGCGTGATGGCAGGAATTTTATCTGTCTTTGATGTTTGACAGTACAACATATAAGGAGTTACAAACCCTTCTTCAAAATAATCTGCAACATCTTCTTCTCTAATAATTCCTGCGAAAGGACGCCAACCCTCACGATGCTTCACTCTTTCATTCAAGATATCCTTGTTCTCTGCTCTGGTCGGACTCATAAAAATAGATCTAGATCCTAAAGCTCTTGGACCATGTTCAGATCTTCCCTGAAACCATCCCACAATTTTTTGATTAGAAATTCTATCAGCTACAGCATCAACATCATATGCCTTATAATTTAAACCAAACAGATCAAGATAGTTTTTGATTTCTTCATTGCTATATTCTTTTCCAAGTAACGCTAAATTATCTGGCAGTTTGATTGTTTCATTCTCCTCAAAACAACCCCAAATAGCAGCACCAAAGTGAATACCAGAGTCATCTGTAAATGGTGGTATGTGAATACTATCAAATAAACCACTCTGCTGTATTAATGTATTCGTCGCAATATTTAAATATGATCCACCTGCAAAACAGGTTACGGGATCTAAATGATACTTTCTCAACGCTTTCAACCAGTCAAGCATAGAGTCTTCAAATACTTTTTGAAGCCATCTTGCACCATCTGCTGGACCTTTTGGTCTATCCGTAAATCCATGCTCCTGATAAGTAACATAAGGAACTGAATGATTACCAATAATATACTCAGCTTTATAACCTTCCAGAGTTCCATATGCAGAAAGACCCATGATCTTTCCAACAGAAGATATACAGTCTTGCCAACTATCTATTTTCTTTTCGCGAGTCCAAGCAAGAAGATTTGATGCCACATAAGAATAAAGATTACCGAAATTATTAAGTCGGTGAGATGGCATATTATAAAATCGGAATACTTTTTTTTCTTTGTTAAAGTAACCGATAGAATTATTTTCTACATTTGCTATTTCATTTCTATATGGATCATATAAACCAGACCCGCCACCATCTACAGTTAGAAATGTGCCTTCATTATATGGAGAGGTAAAAACCGTCGATGCTGCGTGAGCTAAATGATGACCACAAAGTCTAACTTCTGCATTTGGAAATTCGGGTCTGACATATTTTTCAATTTGTTCTTGAGTGTAGACTATGACTGTCGCGGCAGGATATGTCGTAACATAGTAAACTAGATCTACATCTTCTGCTGATACTTCGGCACCTTCAAGACAGTATCTAATGGCATTTTTTGGAAAATTACCATCATACTTTTCTCTGCTGAGTCTTTCTTCATTGACACTTATTTTATGTTCTCCATTAACGAAGATAGTACATCCACCATCATGTTGGAAATTGGCAGTCATATTTCCATCTTCATTAGCGACTCTAGCAGCAGAAGGGTGATTAATATCACCCTCCGCATAGGCACCGTAAATACCAACAATAATCATTGTTTAATTATTCTTCAGCGAGCTTCTGGAAATAGGACAATGCGTCATCTTCACTCTCCTGTGCAGTCATCTGCTTTGCAGGAGGATTGATATCAGGATCATTGAATCCACTGACGGATTCTTCCTCTACGGTCTCATAGTCAACCTTAGGTTGAGCTTTGTTACCGAGAACATAATCAAGACGCTTCTTCAGTTCGTCGTAGGACTTGAACTGATCACCAGAAGTGATTTCTGTAAGAGAGTATTCTTTCTTCCAGATTGCTTCCATAGCGTCATCATCATCCAGGAGAGCACCAGGACGAGCGAACTCAGATGAGTCGTAGTTCCAGTAACCAGCAACCTTCTTGATCTTGATCTTGAAGTCTGCTCCTGCCCAGAAGTCGAAGGGATTGATAGGCTCTTCGTCTTCAAACTCAGGTTGCATGGCAGACATGACCTTATCAAAGATCTTCTTACCATACTTATAGAGGAAGACTTTACCTTCGTTCTCAGGGTTAGAAGGGTCCTTCACAACATAGATGTTGGAGTAGTAAGAGAGCTTACGCTTCTGCTTACGAGCAATTTCTTTGTCTGAATCAATACCAGTGTTCCAAAGTTCACTGTTGTATTCAGATACGGGATCCTTGGCACCGTTAGTGGTCAAGGAGTTTTCGATGTACCAACCGCCAGGACCTTGGAAGGCGTGAGAGTACAGTTTTGCCCAAGGCAGGTCTTCACCGTCAGGGGCAGGGAGGAAACGGACTACTGCGTAACCGTTACCAGCTTTGTCTACTTCTGGTTTCCAAAGACGATCGTCTCCAGAACCACCTCCTTTGTTGGTCTTTTCGACTTCCTTGACCAGTTTGGCGGTCAGGGAACCAAGGGAGGATTGCTTTTTAAGGGATGCAAAAGACATAGGATTTGGCTTGTGTAAATTGGATTTGGTCTTTACGGGTCTATTATAGGGCGGACCCACGCCCAATGTCAAGGTTCGATTTGTTCCCTGACTTTAGCAAGGGTTTTCTGCATGTTACCAAACAGAACGGCACAGTCAACATCTTTGGGGAATCCCATAAGAACTGCTGACTGTCTCACGGTATCTTTCATGGCAACTGCTCTAGGATCGTCAGACAGACTCAACCTGGTGTATAGATTTCTCTGCTTTTCTAGCAGATGGTCTAACTTCTCAAGGTGATGTAATTTCTTCTCTTTATCCAGATCAGCAAACTCAAATACTTCAGAATAAATTTGCTCCTGAAGCTCATTAATTTCATCCATTACTTCTTGGACTAAAGGAGAATCGAAAAAGTCTGACATCTTATTTAGAGTGGTAGTTTTGCCCTTGTTGTTTTCTTCATGAAGTTAAGATCGATAGCATCCCGTTTAATCTTTTCCTTGAGAGGTTTTGAGATCAACTTAGATACTGAGTCCACTTCTATACTATTTTCTTCACAGAATAATATAATTGCCTCAATATAGTTCACTCTTTCTTCTATTACAATTCTCTCTATCTCTAGAGAGAATTTAGCAGAATTCATGAATTTTTTGTCTAAGGCTTTAGATAGTTCATTTTCCATTTAGTTGTAAGTGAAATTCCAGAAAGTTACGAATGTAAGATACCAACATATTCATGTATTTCATTTTATCATATTCTTGGTAAACCACACAATCGCCGTTTTCACACGACATAATTATAACAAACTTTTTAACTGGAATTCCTGTCAACTCATAGTACATACAGGCATACGCTGCACACTGAACGAAGTAACCGTCAATCCAGTCTCTTGGTTTTGGTTTCGCTGATGTTTTGAAGTCAATAATAGCTAATTCGCCATCATATTCAGCAATACAATCAACAGTTCCCGCAACACCAAGTTCTTTACTGTATAAAGATCCTTCTAGTGTGTGTATGTTGTCAATCTTATTTAACTCAGGTTTAGCAATTTTAAATAAGAAATCAGGTAGGGGTTTCACTACAGGAAGTTCTTCATTCTTCAAATAGTGTTCTGTCAGCGTGTGCATGTCAGTGCCACGACTGGTAGCTTTACGAGTAATGGCGTTTGCTTTTTCTTCCCCTACCCTTTTACGCCATTTAGTGAATTTATCTCTGTTAAAAAAACTAATAACAGATGTGATTGAGACCAGTTTTTGATCTGGTGTATCATAATATCGAACTCCGTCAATAGTCTCTCTAGAGAGAGTCGGGAGTTCTTTTTCAAGATGTTTGAACATTTACATACCGAGTGCCAATTTAGTTGTTAGATACTCTTTGCAGAGACCTGACCGAACAATATCCTCAACACCAAATTCAATGGTAGCGAAAGAAGGCATCTGTTGTAGGATTTTCATAAAATCCAAAATACCATTTCTTTCGTAGGTTTTTGTCAAGTCAGTTTGAGTCGCATCTCCACAAAAGTGGATTTTGGAGTTTTCACCGACACGAGTGATAATAGAGTCAAGCTCGTGGAAATTTAGATTCTGACACTCATCAACAATAATGATAGCATCATCAAGTGTTGTACCGCGAATGAAACTTGTAGACCAGAATGAAATAGTCTCTTGCTGCTTAAGATTGCCATAGAGCATTTCAAAGTCTGCGTCAGACGGCATTTCAAACATATATTTTACCATATTCTTGTAAGGAATTTGGTAAAGTGCTGATTTGTCTTCGTGATCACCAGGTAAAAATCCAATCTCTCTGGTAGAAACAAGAGATCTTACAATATAGATTTTACTATATGGTGAGTTTTCGTCAAGTACATCTCTAAGTGCGTTATAAAGCACAATAAAAGTTTTACCTGTGCCAGCAGCACCGTAGGCAAAAATGTTTTTATCGTTTTTATAATCCGAGAAGAGAGTTTCTTGATTGTCTGTTAGTGGAGTGATATCCACTAAAAAGTCATTATTAATCGGTTTCTTCCTTCTCATTTGCTTGGCAGTGAGCCCGACACCGATTGGATTGTCAGTTTTTCTCTTCCTTGGCATAAGTTTTAGTCGAGGGTTAGTTTTTGACGGTTTCTACCAGTTTTTTGTGCTTTTCTGAGCACTTCATTCCACCCTGGGTTGGATTTACGCAGCTTATCCTTCCACTCACCTACTTCACC
>JACLAA010007784.1_pt1 | contig 49051 bp, 32 predicted proteins | sample 8027891 | NCBI WGS metagenome assembly JACLAA01 (sample SAMN15724900, study PRJNA655200) | protist metagenome | isolation source: fluorescence activated cell sorting (FACS) single amplified genomes of... | place: Spain: Blaines Bay Microbial Observatory, Mediterranean Sea | collected 2016-01-19 | reverse complement strand
TTTGATTGGCGAGATTAAAAGCCGAAGTAAGATTCCAATTATAGGGAACGGAGACATTTTAACGTGGTACGAGGCGAGAGATAAAATGGCCTTGTCTGGAGTCGACGGCGCGATGACTGGGCGCGGCGCGCTCATAAAACCGTGGATATTTAAAGAGTTTTACACAAACACGTCGATTGAATTCACCGCGAAAGAAAGGATAGAGCTCGTGTATTTCAAATTGACGACGTTCATGAAGGAATATTTCGGCGCCGATGCGATTGGAAAGAAGAGATTTGATTTATTCATGCCTTGGCACATTGGTTTCTTCTGCAGATATCGCCCTCTCGACGAAGCCGTGTACAGAGAAAAGGCAAAATTGAACCCTTTGTTACAAACGCGATTAGATATAGCCTTAGAAAACGAAGGGAGGATTGAAGATTTAGAACCACTCGAACGTCTTTTACGGTGCGTATCCGAGGAAGCGCACGCGGACATCGCAGAGATTTTATTCCAAAGCGAAACGAGCGAGGATGCGATTGAAAAGTTGACGCGAGTTGCGGAGTCGTCGAAATTAGCCGAATACGAGCTGAGCGTTTCTTCTTCCTCCTCCTCCTCGTCGGGAAGAGAGAGTAGCGGAGATGTGGACGATATGCGCGGATAGTATTCTTCTCTATGTATCTAGAAATTCGCTACTGTACTGGTGCGCAAACAAAACTACTTCTACTGGTATCTACTACACTATTTATTTAATTCTTTTGGTCGGCGGCGCTAAATTCACCGCGCAACCTCCCGGATATCCCATCCGTCGGGCGATTTCGTCCACTTTTTGCTGGTCAAATAGCGTTTTCCCGGCTTCTCCAGCCGAGAACGGTTGCGACATGTGTCGCATAAACGCTCGAGACACCGTCAACGCCATATCCGTGCTCAAATTCAAAAGTTCTTCGGTCATGTGATTGGATATCCACTTCGGTAACTTCGATCTTTTATCGTGCGAGTTATATCGCTTATCTGCAAAGACCATCAATCCGTAATCGGCTTTGGAACGAATGACTCGACCGATGCACTGCGACGCTTGTCGAATGGCATCAAAAGTGAGAAAATCTTGCTCTTTGATTTGCAACGTCTCTCGTAAATACTCCAATCTCGCTCGTAAAATTCGAGACAACGTGTATTGATACGGCACGCCATACATGACTACAGCGCGCCCGTAGTGTCGATCGAAATCGATACCTTCGGCAACTTTACCTCTCGCGACGGAGAGAAAAACGGCACCTCGACCGGCGTTACACGCTCTGCGGTAATTATCTAAAGCTAAGGACGTTTCGACGACGTCTTGCGTCTCCATGAAAATCAACTTGTGTTGCATAATCTCTCGTAAAATCCCGGTATCGTGCCATTTGGAGATGATATTTTCCATGTACGAGTACGAGACGAAAAACGCGACGATACCGTCCGGGATACTTTGCGCTAATCCTACTAAAACTTTCCCGTAATTTTGAATGACGTTTGGATCTTCTCTCATGTCAAACTTGGAGGAGATGTGTTGTTGATCGGCGCCTCGAGTGATGACCATGGGACACAAACACTTCCGAGTTAACGTCATCATGAGTGATTTCATGACGTTCGGCCGAAACTTTAACAATCGAGGGTATAAATCAATCGGCGATAAAGTCCCGCTCGTAATGAATACGGATTGATACTTCTCGAAGACTGGTTTCACCGCTAAAGAAGCGTCTAAACACGCGAGCTGTAAAACTGGATCGGGAATGTGCGGATATCTCTCGTCGTACGGTTCCATTATGATGGTGAACCCTTGATCGTACGTACCGATTAAAGTTGCAAAATCAGCAACGCTAGACAACGCGCCGAACTCTTCCGTATCAACAATCTCTAAAGTTTTCAACAGCGACGTCAAACGATCGTAACAAAATTTCAACGTCTTCGCGTCGACGCCACCACCAGCCTCTGATTTCTGTATAAACATCCTCGGTGCGGTTTGTACGACTGATGGTGCGCGTAACTCGTGCCGTAAAAACTCGACAAATCGGCGCATTATGGCCACGAAATGTTCCGCTCGTCGAATGTTGCCCGGAATAACTTCTTGCACGACGTCCTCGGAAATGACTGGATTTGCCATTAAATCTTCACCTCTTTGCCTTGAAATTGCACCCTGGTTCGCTAACCCGGACACCAATCGCTCGTACTCATCCTGCAACCTTTTTCTATCCGTTTTCTTCACTTCTGTTATGCGCGTGTTTAACGTCGTGATGTTTCTCTGCGCCGCGTCCAACGTCTGCGAACGCAAGTTCACCGACAAAGCTTCTATGCAAACGTTATCGATGTTATGCGCCTCGTCAAAAACGACAATCGCGTTATCCTCGAATTCTCTCGAAACCAACCCGGCAACTTTCGGGTCTAACAAGTATTGATAGTTATACACCACCACGTTCGCTCTCTGTAACGTTTGTCGAGCGAGAAAATACGGGCACCACCTCTTCTCCCGTCCAAACTCTCTCAAATCTTGCAACGTATACACGCCCTTCGGCACTTCCGCTTCTGCCCCAAGCGCTTCTAAATCTTCGTAAAACTCGCACAGATTGCTCTTCCTAATCTTCTCGTTTTCTAAAACCGTTTTTATTTTCGTTCCTTTTTGATCGCCTTCTTCGGCTTCCTCTTTCGCTTTATCGCGCACCCAACTGGCGGTTAAGTTTCTACACCTCGCGTCCACGCTCTCTCTCGATCCTTCCTCGGAAACTTTCGGATTCACGCACAGATTCTTCCTCGACGACAACCCCAGCGCTAAAATGTGCGTCTCTTCCTCTTTCCCTTTCTCCACGTGCTCCTCGCGATATTTCTGCAAAACTTTCAACTCCGCTAAAACTTTCTCCATCTCAGGCACCGTTCTCGTGCAGTAAATCAGTTTCCCGCACGAGTGTGGGTATTGCAACTGATAACTGGTAATCAACGAGAGTAACGTGATCGTTTTCCCAGTCCCGGTGGGCATTTCTAACGCCCCGTGACCTTTCGCGTCCAACGCGTGTTTCAGTTCGATCATGTATTCGTATTGTTCCTATTATTGTGATGATGTGAGTTCTTGTGAGTAAATTGACGATGATGATGAGATGATGATGCGTCGTCGTCGTCGTCGTTTACGTCGTCGTCTGAATCGTGCGCGCTAGGAAAGAAAGAGAAGCGCGACGAAGAAAATGGTAACAGAATAGCAATGGTAAAAAAATCTACTCGTTTAAAACGTACCGGGTACAAGTACTCGTACGGGAAGTACACCGTCAATCCTTCCAAGTTGAAAATCATCTTCTTCTTTGTCTTCTTCTTCTTCTTTGTCTTCTTTGTCTTCTTTGTCTTCTTTGTCTTCTTCTTTGTCAAAGAAGAAGAAGTGACGACGGAACAGAAGAACGATTGAAAAAATGAAAAACGAAAAAAAAACTCAACTTTCCCTCTCTGCCCCATCGAACAAACAACACATTTTCACGCGCAAAATCTCATCAGACAGATAAAAAAAAGTCAAACATAAAAATGGCCCCAGCAGCAAAGAAAGGATCTAAGAAAGTCCAATCGTTCGTCGTCGATTGCACCCGACCGGTACGTGTTGATTCTTTCGCGCGCATCGTTTTCGCGTCGAAATCCGAGAGAGACGCATTTTTTTTTTGTCTTCTCTCAAGCCCTCCTCCTCCGTCGGAAGGAGGAGAAATGTACGCGCGCGAATCGGAAGATTTGTATACTCTCGCTCTCGAACCGTTGCGAAACGTAAACTGACATTTAAACTCTCTATTATCATTCTGTATATTACATCTGTTCTGTTTCCACGCACGCACAACGCACAGGTTGACGATGCCATCATGGACATTGCGTCGTTCGAGCAGTTTCTCACGGAACGAATCAAAGTTGGCGGCAAAGCGGGTGCTTTAGGCGACGCCGTCTCGGTGTCCTCGGACAAGAACTCCGTCACCGTCTCCTCCGAATCTGCCATGAGCAAGAGATACTTGAAATACCTCACGAAGAAGTACTTGAAGAAGCACAACGTCAGAGACTGGTTGAGAGTGATTGCCTCGAACAAGGATAGAAACGTGTACGAGTTGAGATACTTCAACATCGCCGAAGGCGGCGACGAAGAAGAATAAGAACAACGGATTGCTTAAACGTATACAATAGGATAATAATTTAGTATATTTTGAACGTCTGGGGTGATTCTCTCTCTTAAAGCGAGATGATGAAACCATATAAACGTGTGCGTTCCGGGGGGGTCACTAGGATCTGAAACCGATTACTTTTATACTTTAGCAGAGAAAAGCGTCAAAAAGTGTTTTAATAAAATATTTACTTTTACACGATGATGATGACAACTAATATAGTACTAATCATATAACAGTAAGGTAATCACAAAAATAACGAAGAGAGTTACTCGGAGATAGATAACGATACCAACGAGTTTGAAACGTTCTTCGACAGCTCTTGCACTTTCTTATTCTTCAAGAAGACGTCGTTTACAATCGCCGCACTGACGAGAACGATTCCAATCCAGACCGGGAAAAATTCCGGTTTCGACGTGAATACGAAACCGAAAATTTTATTCGCTACGACTCTTTTATAGAATATCTGGCCAATTGGTCCGTGTAAGATGTAAATAGGGAAGGAAATCGCCCCTAAATACGTCAACGGTTTCCAGGACAGAACGCTCGAGATTGAAAATTGGCTCGCCCGAGGACTGCTACTGACCGTTTCGCGGTGAATGTTCATAGTAAACCACGCAAACAGAGGTACGAAAATGCTCCTGGCAATTGCGTCAGACATGGAAACGATCGAGTATCCTCTCCCGACGATCAAACCAATCATCAAGAGTAACGGAATAACCGGTTTCTGAAGAACAGAATCAAAGTTTACTTTCTCGACGCCGTCAATCATCACCAATCGAGCAGAAACCGCACCAATCAACACATCAATTGTCGAAAACAACGGAGAAAACCGAACTGAATTCCAAAACATCCACGACGGGTGCGTTTTTGGCGGCATGGTGCCCTCAAAAAATGCAAAACCAGAGACGTCGTAGCAATACGCAAACTTCACCAAACACGTCAACAAAATCAACTTTACGAACAATCTTTGTAATCCCTTCCGTTTCAATTTCGCAATCGAAGGCAACGCGTACGGTAAAACCACGAACGCAAACGTCAACGCGCTGAGAAACCACGTCGGCGCGTTCCACAACTCCGCGTGCGACGGGAACCACGCCTGCGAGAGCGAAAAAGTCAAACCGGCGTGCAAGGCTGACTTTGCCCATCCGTTGTAAGTCACGTCAGCGATCAAAAACACTGGCATGAACAGAATTTGCGTCGCAAAATACAACGGGTAATACCCCATGACTCTTTGAATGGTGTAGGCAACTTTTGTCGGTAAAAATCTCTTTTCCGTGTGTTCGTACTTGTTCAACTCTGACGCCGTGTACGCGGCGACGTACCCGGACAAGACGAAGAAAGCGCCGACGACGACGTTGACTTGCGATAACATTTTTAATAGCAGAGGGTCTCTCGTCGCGCACGCGATGAAATGACCAATGGCGATGTATCCAATGAGAAAGAATCGCATGGAATCCATCGCAGGTAAACGCGGTTTACTTTCTGTTACTTTTTTTTGTGGTGGTTCGTCCGAAGATGCAGCTGCATTTGTTTTTGATGACATTCTTCCTCGGCGGCGATTTTGTTGTTGCATCGAAGAAGTACTCACATCAAAAAAACTCGTTGAATGTGTTGTTGTGTTAATAGTATGAATGTTGTTGTTGTTGTTGTTGTTGTTATTGGTGGTGTGCAAAGCGGCGGTGGCAGGGTTGAACGAAGTTGAAAAGTTGTAACGCTTTTTCCTCAACCTAACTGTATTAATATTATTGTTGATGAAATTCATCGTCGTCGTCGTCGTCTTTTTTTTTACGACGAAGGAATTCTTCGTTTTCGTTTTCAGCGATGAAGATGAAGACGTGATTCTTCCCATCGTCAACGACGACGACATCATCATCGTTCTCTTTATTTCTGTGAGACTGTTTTCTTTGCGCGTGTGCGTGTGTTGTAATTATCCAAATTTTTTTCCATGGAAGTTTTTTTTTAAATGAAATTTGACCCTAAATCGATTCATCAGAATTCTTTATATTTATATCTCCCAACCCTAATGCTCACGGGTCTTTAGCAAAGTGGATAATGCGTCCGACTTCTAATCGGAAGGTCGGGAGTTCGATCCTCCCAAGACTCATTTTTTTTGCTCATTGATACATTCAGATCATTGTAGAACGAGACGTTTGAGAGAGAGAACGATGGGTGCGTGTGTGTGTGTGTGTGTGTCGATGTGAATCATGATTTCATGATTTCATCTTCTACGCGTGCAGCTATTGCTAATAACTCGCCCACTATATTATAAAGAACTCTCTAACACGTTGACGACTTCGTCTTCGATCGCGCTCAAATACTCGCAAATCTCGCTCTGTTTGCGAAATTCGTGCAACTCTTTGAGCTCTTTGATGGAAACTTTGGCGTCGTCTCCGCCTCTGACGAGCCTTCGCTTGTCGTCCGGTATGGACGCGAGAAAGTGTAAGAGCGCTTTACGGTTTCTCTTCTTGTTCTTACTAGCATCGTCATCGTCTGTGTCGTCATTGTCGTCATTGTCGTCCTCCTTCTTCCCCTCGTCATCTTTTTCCATGTTGTGCAGCCTTAACTTTTCGCCCACGCGGTGGAAGAGAGAGGCGACCTTTATCTGCAAATCCAGAAAGCCGCGCAAACGAGTAAACTCTTCTTTGGAAGAAATACTCGTCGAGTAATAATATCGATTCACTTCTCCAAGTTTTCGCAAAGAAATCACCGGTATCGCGTACGCGTCTTCTAAAAACCGCAAAGATTGTTTGCACACCGGCTTCTCCGTGAAATCCCATCGGTGCAAGACGTCGCGCGGTATGATTCGAGTGTCTCCGGCGAAGCAGCTTTCACATACGACGACTCGTAAATACGAACACACTCTCTGCTCCATTTTCGCCTTTTCTATTCGGTTGCCACATAAACACATACACGTCGCGAGGGATGACGATGCTAATGTTGTTGCTGTTGTTGTTGTTGTTGCTATTCGTTTTGTGTTTGTGGTGGTATCTAAAAGTATCGTCTCAATCGAAAGGCCTCTTGGACGAGGCGGCGCTTCGGATAACAAGACGTTGGACATGTCATCGATTAACTCTTCGTCCACATCTGAAGGCGTCGTCGTCATCGTCGTCGTCGCTGTTGTAATCAACGTCGACGATATCGCGTTAAATGAATGCATCACCGCGTCTTTACCAATGTTTACGGTCGTTTTTCCTAAATATAAACTCGCATTCGTCGTCACCGCGACGCCGGAAACGACCGTATCTCCCATAAACTTTGCTCCCGTAGAGACGCCCCTCCCGATTGAAAAGATACCGTTGTGTATGCCATCGAACAGACCGGTTTTGGAAGATTTAATTGTTTGCGTCGTTTTATCATTATTCGTTTTAGTAGCTCTCATCATCATCGTATTTCTCTTATCGTCGTCGTCGTCGTCGTCGTCAATAATACCGTTATTATTATTATTAGTAGTAAGTTGCTTCCCATCTTCCTTCTTCTTCTTCTCGTTAATGTGAGTATTGTTTTCGAAGGACAAACAGACGACGTCTTCGTCAAACTCGTTCATATCTTCTTCTTCGATCAATCCTCCTCTTTGATTATCATCCGTTGTTGTTCTTCTTCTTCTTTCTCGTCGCACGCCGTAGAATTCATCTAAAGCATCTATGACGTGCGTCGAAATCATCGTCTTATTCGTCTTCATTACTGATGTTGAGGAGGAGGAGGAAACGACAAAAACTCCGACGAGGAGGAGGAGTGGTGTTGGTTCATTTTTTTGACGAAAGAAAATTTTTCGTGTTTTTTGCATTTGTCACATCAAACAAAAACAAAAGCATGTGCAAGTTTTTTTTTCCTTTTCTTCTTCCTTTCTTTACAAACACACCATTTTGGCGGTCTAAAAATTTAAATTCACCTCTTCTCGGAGAGAGATGCATAGTATCATATAGTATTAAAAAGACGAGAAACACCCTTTCCTCGCTTGTTCTTCTCTCTGAGAGTCCTTCTTGAGCGATAATAGTGATGTCGTTCCCAGGCCGAGCGCAGGAGTTGTTCGGTAAAAATGATGCGAGTAGTAAAAAAAATCAAACGAAACGCCTTGATAGCTTTTATTACGAAGAAGGCGATGATGGTGTTGACAACAGCAATAAAAACAATAACAACATTAATAACAACGTGAACAACAACACGAAGAAGAATAGACACAAGTTAGCCGCGCTCTTTTTAGTCGCCTTAACTTTGGAAAACACGGCATCTATGCTCGCCAGAAGGTACGCGGTTGGGATTTTACAGTTGGATTTTTCCAAGAACGTCGTCTTGTGTGTCAACGAGTTCCTCAAACTCTTGTTTTCGCTTGGCATGAAATATCGAAAAACGGACATCAAGAGTTTCGCGAGGCTGAAAACACACATTTTCGAGAGGGTGGTGAAAACGGCGACGCCAATGCTGGTACCAGCGTTCGTGTATTTAGTGGTGAATTTAATTTCTTATCCTTCGTTGCAACGCGTGGACGCGTCGGTGTTCACGGCGATATCAAATTTGAAGGTATTAGCGACGGCGATATTCGCGCAGATTTTGCTCAATTCGAGAATATCAAACCGTGTGTGGAGAACGTTGACGCAGTTAGTCTTAGGCGTGACTTTAATTTCCTGGGAATCGTCGCCGAATAATCCGGTCATTCACAAGCGCGTACATCAAAATTGGTACGAACACATCAGCGATATGTTTGATTTATCCTACGCTTTCGGTGTATTTTTAGCGCTCGTACAAACGATGTTAAGCGGGTTCGGGTCGGTGTATTTCGAGAAAGTGTTGAAGAAAAGGACAAAAGAAGACGAGGAAGAGAATTTAGGTAAGAAATTAGACGTGGAGTCACCGTCGTCGGCGTCTTTGGCGAAGTCATCATCGCCGTTTTCTTCTTCGACGGAACTCGACGTTTGGGATAGAAACATTCAGCTGGCGTTGTGTTCAATTCTGATATACGTGCCGATATCAATCTACGAGACGAAAGGAAACCTCTTCCAAGGATGGACCTTTCTCGTTATATTCATAGCAGCGTTGCACGCTCTTGGTGGAATATTAGTCGCACTGTCTGTTTTATATTCCTCCTCGGTAACGAAGACGGTCGCGGTGTGCGCGGCTTTGGTATTAACGACAGTTTTTGGTCACATTTTGTTCTTCGAACCGTTGAACGGTCCGATATTGCTGGGGTGCGCGATGGTCATCATTTCTGTGTGGGCATACAAAGACGACGCGTACGTGGAAGCAAAGCTTAGAAGCGCAGGATTCGTAGTGTAATTTATTTTAGTTTAGTATGCATTGTTATAAACATCTTTTCCTTTTTCTTTTTCTTTTAAATACATTTACTTATATATACACCAGGTACCTTCTTTTCTTAACCGGTGTTTTGCAAGCCACTCGCGATACCTTTGATAGTGATGATGAGCGTATCGTTCACCGCCGATTTGAATGCGTTTGCACTCGGATGCAGCTTCATCATATCTTGCGCCCACGGCAACGATGGATCGTACTTCAACTCGTCGAAAGAACTGTCGTTGCTGGCTTCCATCTCTTCGATTTCGCGCTGTTTCTTCAAGTAAGCGCTTTGAATCACATTCAAAGGCGTGATGTAGATCGAACGCATTTGTAACTTATTCTTCAACTGCTGATGTTGCGCCGGACACTGTTGGCCGTCGACTTCAATCTTCGACTCTGGGTTCACCAACAACTCTCTTCGGTCCGCAATTTCCAAAACGTGGTCGATGGTCGTCATCAACTCGTTCCTCAACTCTTTGCCTAACCCATTTCTCAAGCGTTCATCTACCAACGTCTTCTCATAATACTCGACGACGTTCAAATCAGCTTTGGCTAAAACCATCTCGACTAAATCCATCGTCACTTTAAAAAATGGCCACTTCTTGTGCATTTCTCTCAGTGTGCTCAGTTCGCCTTCCTGCGCTTTGATCTCAGCGAATGCGGCAGACATACCCAACCAAACTGGAAGTTGAAAGCGGCTTTGCGTCCAGGCAAAGATCCAAGGAATCGCTCGCAAGGCCGTAACGCCAGCGTTCGGTTTCCGCTTACTCGGACGCGAACCGATGTTCAAACTTCCCAATTCTGTGCTCGGCGTGCTTTGCGCGAAGTACGGAACGAAATCAGGGTTTTCAAACACAACCGATCGGTACCTTTTGCACGAAGCTTCGCTCATTTTTTTCATCACGACTCTCCATTCTGGTTTTGGACCTTCCGGCGGTTTCAAAGTGTGTTCGAGAACCGCGGCGGTGTATAAATCCAAAGTGTGAAAGCAGTTTTCTCTCTCCCCGAAATCTTGTTCAATAACTTCGCCTTGAATGGTAACGCGAATAGATCCATTCACCGTTCCTCCCGGTTGCGACATGATAGCAATGTGCGCCGGACCACCGCCTCTGCCAACTGTACCGCCTCTGCCGTGAAACAAGGTCAAGTGCACGCCAAATTCCTTGGCAACCTCACCCGCTTTCTCTTGACCTTCATACAAACCCCACGCCGCGGCAAGACGTCCAGCATCTTTACCAGAATCCGAATACCCAATCATAACTTCTTGTTCGTTATTTCTTAACGTTTTCATGTAGCACTCGACGGAGAAGAGTTGTCTCAAAACTCTCGGCGCATCGTTCAAATCGTCCAAACGTTCAAACAAAGGCGCGACTCTCAGCGACGTTTCTAAAGTTCCGCCACACTCTCTTTGTAACAAAACCACCGCCAAAACGTCCGAAGCACTCGTCGCCATGGAAATGACATACGTTCCTAAACTCCCTGGAACCTTCTTTTGAATGTGCGCAACCATTTTGAACGTGTCGAGAACCTCGCGAACTTCGTCCGAACACTCCAACTGGTGCGGGATCAACGGACGTTTACCTTCAATTTCGCTCTTCAAAAACTCAATTTTCTTCTCTTCGCTCCATTCCTTGTACGAACCCATGCCCAAGTGCGTGGTGATTGCATCCACGGCGTCAGCGTGACGATCGGATTCTTGTCGGATATCGAGCTTGACGAGATTCAGACCGAAGCATTGCACTTGACGAATAACGTCGAGCAAATAGCCATTGGCGACTTGTTCGTCGCCGCATTCCATCAAAGACTCGTAGCAATGCATCAACGGGCCAGATAAATCTTCTTTACAGCGAATGAAACGATCGGAACCATCGTCCAAATCCAACTCGATGGACGGATCAGCGACAACTTTTTGTAATTGTTCCATCGTCTCGTACAATTTGTCTCTTAACTCGCCCAAGAGAACTCTGTACGGTTCGTTTTCCGGAATGGTTTTCCAAAAGTCCGTGTAGTTACGTCCTCTGCGGATTTCAAACACGACCGAGTCTTCTTCGTGTGGTCTGTTGGCGACTATATCGTCGACAACTTTTCGAAAAGATGCCGAGCACCGCCACATGGCAAGATCGAATATGAGTTGTTCGATAGCTTTGAAATATAACGTCGTCGCTTGTAACCTGGCGAGGTAGACGGAATCTCTCGTGCACGTGGCCGTCACGTACGGGTTTCCGTCGCGATCGCCACCCATCCAAGAGCCAAACGTAATGATCGAGCGTTCCAAAGGAAGTCTGTTCAAACCGTGGTTCAATAACGAAGTATCCACCCGTCTCATAAACCGCGGCACCCCGGCAAAGATTGTATTCGTAAAATACGTCAAACCTCTTCGCATTTCATCCTGTGGCGTCGGCGGCGAACGGCGAATTTCGTCCGTTCTCCATGCCGAATGAATGCAGCACCGAATGGACTCCAAAATCTCTTCGCGTTCAAATCGTGAGAGACGAAAACGTTGCAAATTGATCAAATTATTACGGATCTTGCCGTAGTTCTTCAACAAAGATTGTCTCAGCGCTTGCGTCGGGTGTGCGGTTAACACCAAATCGACGTGTTGGTTACATAACGCGTCGTAAATCGCGTTCGGATCCATGCCGCTGGCCACCATACCTTTAATCGCGCCGTTGGTCGTCTTTGCCGGACCTCTCGGAATATCGTCCAATCGCGCGTGTCTCTCCTCCATACTCGTCGCTACGTGTTCAGAGATGTTGTGCAAGTTTAACAAGTTCGAATACGCCGAGGATAACATCAACGTTTCGTCCAACTTCAACGCGTCCAAGGTGTTTTTCAACTTGTCAAAGTCCCCCGAGGAGTGTGACTCGCTAAATGTTTCCGAAATCTTATACACGTCCATTATTTTATTCAACATTTCCTCCCCGGCGGTTTCCTTCACTATGGAAAAGAACATTTCTCTCATGAGCTCGTCGGATTCCGCGACAGCTTCCGCGGTATCGAACGTATTCGTTTCCCCAGTCCCAGACAAATAACTCGATTCGTTGATGAGTTTGGACATGAACTTCCCAGTCTCCGTGTTGATCATGGATTGAGAGAGTCTCCGACCGTGCGGAGGCTTGCTCCCGCTCGGCGGCGCGTTCTCGTCGGTGTTTTTGTTATTGCCGCCGAATAAACCCATGATTATTGATTCGTCTACTCTCTCCTTCTCGAGCTCAAAATTCGCGCCGCTTTATAATATTCCGTAAAGAAGGAACAGTTGGTATATTTACTTTTTTCTACTAAGAGTGTTGTGTAGATCGTAGAAAAAGAGATCTCAATCCGATCTCTTTCAGTTCTCTCTCTCGTTCTCTGGATCGATGATCGAAAGTACTTTTCTCTCGCGCCTTTGTCTTCTTTGTCCTCTTTTCCTTTCCGAAAGACGGAGGAGGAGGGGAGGAGAACGCTTTTTTTTTGACGATGCATGAGCAGATGAGAGATCGCTTTTTCGTAAATGAACGAGATATTTTTCCCCCTGACACCTGATGATGAAAAAACCTTCCTTCACTAATTCCTCCACAACGACAACTTGGAAGGAATAGATGATAATGCTCGCTTCAACATCATCAACAACAACAACAACACCATCTATTATTGCACAACATCATCGAGATCAACAACAGAGGACGACGACGACGACGACGCGAGCGGGAGGAGGAAAAGGCTTACAACACACGTACCATCATCAAATATCGAAGAGGAGAGGCGCTGGTATCGCGACGGTCGTTTCGTATTCTTCATCCTCATCCTCATCGTTAGCAAAAGTTGTTGGCGGCTTCCGTAACAAAACAAATTCTTCTTCTTCTTCTTCTTTGTTCACCACTGATAATACGAAGCGAGGAGGACGAGAAACGATGACGACTCATGCTACAGGTGGTGACGGTGGTGCCCCTGGGGGAGAGCCTAAGAAGTTATGGGGTGGAGCGTTCAGCGAAAAGATCGATCCGCTCATGGAAAAGTTCAACGAAAGTTTATCCTTTGACCGACGAATGGCGTTGGAAGATATCGAAGGGTCCATCGGATACGCCTCTGCGTTAGCCCGGACTGGGATCATCACCGAAGAAGAGAGAAACGAAATCCACAAAGGTTTAAAGAAAGTCTTGGAGGAGTGGCAGAGCGATGCATTTGTCGCGAAGGAAGGCGACGAGGACATCCACACCGCCAACGAACGACGGTTGTGCGAGGTCATCGACTCAAACATTGGAGGGAAGTTACACACGGGTAGGTCGAGGAACGACCAAGTTGCCACGGACACGAGAATGTGGCTGAGAAAAGAGTTGACGGTGTTGAGAAAGTATTTAAGAACTTTAATTGAAGTTGCGATCGACAGAGCGGAAAAAGAAGTGGATCACGTGATGCCGGGATTTACGCACTTGCAGTCGGCGCAGACGGTTCGATTTTCGCACTGGTTATTGTCGCACGCCGCAGCGTGGCAAAGAGACGACATGCGTTTGAAAGATTTGATGCCGAGAGTTAATACGATGCCGCTGGGAAGTGGTGCATTAGCTGGGAATCCATTTGGTGTCGATCGACAGCTGTTGGCGAAAGATTTGAACTTTGAACGCGTCTGTCCAAACTCCATGGACGCAGTTTCCGATCGCGATTTCGTCATTGAAACTATGTTTTGGGCGAGCATGACACTCATGCACATCTCGAGATGGTCGGAAGATTTGATCGTGTACTCTTCCCAACAGTTTGGCATGATGCAGATGTCTGACGCGTACTCAACCGGAAGTTCCCTCATGCCGCAAAAGAAAAACCCAGACGCGTTGGAATTGTTGAGAGGGAAAGCCGGGAGACAAATCGGAACGCTGACGGGTTTACTGTGCATCTTAAAAGGCACGCCGACTACGTATAACAAAGATTTCCAGGAAGGTTGGTTGGGGATGTTTGAAACCGTGGACACGATGTCTGATTGCTTACAAATAGCCGCCGGATGTTTAGCGACGATGAAGTTGAACCCGGAGAAGATGAAATCGTCTCTCGTCGCGGAAATGTTGGCCACGGATTTAGCTGAATATTTAGTGAGAAAAGGCATGCCGTTTCGCGAAACGCACCACATTTCTGGCGCGGCGGTGAAATTAGCCGTCGATAAAAAAGTCCCGTTAGACCAACTCACCGTGGACGATTTGAAATCCATCTGTGACAAGTTTGAAGATGACGTCGCGGAAATTTGGTCGTACGAAAAGTCCGCGGAGAGCAGAGACACGGAAGGCGGGACCAGTCGCAGGTCAGTTCTCGAACAGTGCGCAAAGTTAAGAGCGTACTTGAAAGAAACCGAGTAGTCACGAACGGCGCCAATGACGACGATGACGAGAGAGTAACGATGGCATCAAACGAAAATACACTCACTCATTAGATGTTTTTGACTCATGAATACACTTACCATATGGGATATTTTTATGCAACTTCGTCAGAAAAACTTCGTACTTCGTTAGAAAAACGCCCAAGCGACTACTTAATTTTTAATAATGTCCAGACCCTTCTTCCTCTTCCTTTTTTTCCTCCTTCCAGTGGCTTTGATAGTACTCCCAGCAGTCGTCGTCGTCGAGGCATCATCGTCCTTCGACGACGCCGTGAACACGCGCTTACACGACTTGAGAAAGAGAAACCAAGCTTTGAAAGATTCTCTTCGGAGGAAATTGGAGGAAACGTCCACGAAATTGGACGTGGAAGACGCGTTTATCGTCGCTTTGAACAACGCGCACGAAGACGAATCGCTGATAACGAGCGAACGATTAAAAAAGAAAACGAAAGGGAAAGAGTTGGAATTTATCACCGATCACGAGGGGCAAACGTTCGCGTGCGTTTTACCTTCTTCGTCGTCTTCGTCTTTAAAGAAGAAGAAGAAAGGAGAAGAAGGAGAGAAAGAGAACGGAGGGGGAGACAACAAACGAGAAGAAGGAGATGCGGAAGAGGAAGAAAAAGAAGAAGAAGAAGAAGAACCAAACGCTCCATCGATTGCGTCGCTACTGCAGCCGCTCACGAACGCGTGCTTCTATAGATTTGAAGGATGGTGGACGTACGAGTTTTGTTTCAAGAAACACGTTCGACAGTACCACGTAGAAAGTAACGCGAAAGTTTCCGTGGACTACTCTTTAGGTAAATTTAACGAAGCTTTGACTAATAAAACGCGCGACGATGAAAATGAAACGGAAATTAAGAAACGAGAGGCATCGGTGGGTATTCCAGCGACGGCGTTTCACGTGCATCATTTTACAGACGGTACGGAGTGCGACATCGGTTCGTTAGAAACGAGGAAAACGGAGGTACACTTTGTGTGCGCAGAGGAAGGACAGAACACAGTTTTGAGCGTCAAAGAGCCGACTACGTGTTCTTATAACTTACAATTCGCGACGCCTTTGCTGTGTTCACACGAAGCGTTTGTTACGAAGGAGAAGAACATCGAGCCAATTCGGTGTTACGCGTACAAAAATGAAAAGGAAGACGAAAGAACGTTTCAAGAAATACTCCTCGACGCTGGTAATTACGACGAAGAGGACATTAATAGCAAAAATAGCGAGCGAGAAAATAGCGACGGCCACGGTAAAAACGACGAGTTGTAATGTAGCAACATGTAGAAGAAAACACTGGTACAGTAATGGGTTTTGTAGTGAAGCTATTATGATTTTCAATTAAAACGAGAGAGAGAAGAGGCTCAAATGGAAAATGTGCCCGGCGCATTCGCGGTGTCCGCATTGCTATCCATCACTCTTCCCTTTAATTGCTTCTTCGGGATTTCTGTGATGACGGCTTGCGTGGTCAAAACCATACCGGCAATAGAGCAAGAGTTTTGGATGCCAGATCTCGTAACTTTCTTCGGGTCGATGACGCCGGTTTCAATCAAGTTGGCGTATTCGCCAGACATGGCGTTGTATCCAATCTCCCACGGTTCTTGCGCCACTCTGGACACGATGACATCACCTTCAACGCCAGCGTTGTTACCGATCCATCTGCATGGCGCGACTAATGCCTTTTGAACGATTTCACAGCCTAATTTCTCCTCCGGGTCCGTGAGAGTTTCCTTGAATTCCTCAATCATCACAGACAAGTGCACCAAAGCGGCGCCGCCTCCCGGAACGATGCCTTCTTCGACAGCCGCAAACGTAGCGTTCTTCGCATCCTCAATGCGCAACTTTTTATCTTCTAATTCAGCCTCAGTCGCCGCACCGACCTTGATGACGGCAACACCCCCAGCCAATTTTGCGATACGCTCCGAGAGCTTTTGCGTGTCGTAAACGGAATCGGTTTCAGAGAGTTCTTGTTTCAATTGCGCGACGCGCAAGTCGATGTCATCTCGAGAAGCAGAATCGGCAATAAAAGTCGTCGTAGTCGCAGCTTGCGTAACTTTACGGGCAAAACCCAACGAATCAATCGTCGCCGTCGCGACGGATAAACCCAAATCCTTCGCCAAGTATTGCGAACCGGTAACGATGGCGATATCTTGGAGTAAAGCCTTGCGTCGCTCGCCAAATCCCGGAGCCTTCATGGTGGTGATGTTCAAAACGCCTCTGAGTTTGTTGACGACCAACGTCGCCAACGCTTCACCGACGACATCCTCTGCGATGAGTAAAACCGGCGGCGAGCCAGCTTCGGTGATTTGCTCCAAAAGCGGTACCAAATCCTTCACTTGCTCAATCTTTTCGTCGGTGATGATAATTCTTGCATTTTCCATTTCAACCAATAACTTTTCGTTATTCGTGACAAACTGCGGCGACCCGTAGCCACGGTCAATTTCCATACCTTCCTCAATCTCGACGATAGTTTCTAAACCGTTACCATTTTCAATGGACAAGACACCATCCGCACCTACTTTTTCTATCGCGTCGGCAATCATGTCGCCGATTTCGTCATTGTTCCCCGCGGAAATAGAGGCAACCGCCTTGATGTCTTCCTTACCCTTGACGTCGACGGCTAATTCGTTCAATTTCTTCGTCAAAAAGTCAGACGTTTTATCGATCCCTTTCTTAATGTTGACCGGGTTAGCACCCGAAGCGACGGATTGCAAACCAAACATGATCATTTCTCTCGCTAAGATGGAAGCAGTCGTCGTGCCGTCGCCGGCGGAATCGTTGGTACGACCGGCAACTTCTTTAATCAACTGCGCACCGGCATCTTCAACCGGATCTGGAAGCTCGATAAATCTCGCGATAGAAACACCATCGTTGATAACTTGCGGAACGCCGAACTTTTCTTCTAACACGACGTTTCTGCCTCTAGGGCCTAAGGTGATAGCCACTGCGTCGGCCAACTTGTCAATACCAGCTTGCATTTTCTGTCTCGCCGCCATATCAAAGGTTAAATTCTTAGCTTCGGCGCGAACCATCAAGTTCGGTCTTTGACTCGCTCTTCTCGAGGTAGACGACGAGGCCGACGAAGAGAGCGGTTTAGCAACGAGCGCCTGATGATGTTGTTTTGGATGACGATTTGATATAAGGAGAGGGTGTGTTTTTGTTAGTCTTTCGAGGAGAAGATGATAAAAAAGCGCATTATCCAAATTGGGCGAGAGGAAGCAAAAAGCGCGTAATCAGGCACCCGTGTTCACTGCGAGCGAGACCACCGATGCGGTCATACATTGCTCGCTTGTATCTATAAACGCGCACAGAACACGAAATTGAACAGTTTGTGCTTCAAAAATGTTCGCAAAATACAAACTTTGTTCGTTTCGTTATCACCCCGCGATTTTTGTCAAAGGCATCCGACGGCGCCGGCGTGGAAAAATCGAAGCAACCTTCGAATTTTTCGTACGAGACGGGGAAAGTCAGACGCGCGAACGTGAAAAGAGAATTATAAACGCACCGTGCGCATCGTAAAGGAATGTGACATCATATTTATGTGCGATGTATGTATATCAGAATAGACTTATCGGTCTTCTTTGTGACGCAGAACGTCGGAGAGACAAGTAAAGTGGAGTTTTCACGGAGAGAAAGGCGAAAATACCCTTTTTGCGACGTGGCAAACATTCATCATTGTTGGCATCATCAAAAGCAGACGACGAAAAAAACGTCTTCTTCTTTCGAAGAAGATGTTGAAAATCTGGCAAAGGGTGTCAGTCATTATTATTTTATGATTTTACAACTAACTACAAAAATAAAGGCGTTGTTCGAAGCGGTAAAAACGTTCTCCTCGTGCACTCTGCTGTCCTTGTCGTCCTAATCATCCTCGTCTTCATATCCGTCTTCTTCGTTCTAGCGGCGAGTCCGATGACTTTGAGTGTCGTCGTCCTCGTCGGCGGAGGCGGCGACGACGCGGAATAAGAGTTGATCTTCTTTGGTCGTCGTCGTCGTCCTCCTCCTCCTCCTCGTAGCCGCGAGTCGAGAGAGAGTTTCGCCTGAAATTCATAACGCTTCGGCCAGACGTTGTTTAAATAGCGTTCGTTACTCAAACTTCTCGCGTTTGGCGCATTCGGTCCTCTGCTGCTGGAATCCTCGTCGTTCTTTGCGGCGGCTTCATTTTCGTCGATACTATCGCTACCACTATTACTGTTTTTACTATCGCTATTTCCTCTATCGATTGATAATACATCCTCCTCTTTAGCATTGTTCTTGAATATAACATCCAACATGGCGTCGATCTTATCTGCGACCGCACCTTTAAACGTCGTGTGTGGACTTGGCGAGAGATACTCGTCCAAGAAATATCCCGCAGAAGCGACGACGCCGGCTAAGATCAACAAACAAAAAGGAAACAAAAACGGTCTGCTCGCCAAGTTCATCGTCGCCGCGAAGAAGAGCAACATCACGACCGAGGCGATTTGGGAACCAGAGACTAAACTTGCGGCGAGATCGGCGTCCAGATTGTTCTTTACCGCTTGTTGGACGACAACAGATGGAACCGGCATGACGCACAGCGCCGCTAACGTACCTCGAGCGATGGGGAACCCGCTCGGTATGAAAACAGACACAACCGCGGCGCACGCTAAACCAGTCGCGTATTTCGCGGCTAAAAATCCAATGCAGTCTCTCGTTTGTTGTCTCCTCAATCCAGCCTCGAACAATACGCCGACGGTGATCAAAACCAACGGATTATTCGCATTCGCTAACGGCTCCGCCAATTTGTGCACCACAGTCGGTAAACTGTGCCCGATGATTTTGGAGACGAAAACAACCGCCAACGCGATAAAAGGCGGGAATTTCAACATGTTCAAAGCCTTCTTCTTTAAAGTCTCTTCCTTTAACGATTCAACTTTCATTCTAGCAGCTTCGGCGCGCAACGTCGCATCTCTCACCGTTGCCGTCAACTCCTCCATGGGTACTATTTTTTCCAACTCGTTCGCTTTCCAAATGCCAGCTTTGACGACGCCGCTTCGAAGTTTACGAACGCCGAAACCGGAAAATTCACCGGATTTAAAATTCCCTACGTACGATCCTCCTTTGGCGTATTTATACACCCCTAATCCATTTTTAACGTTTTGTTGCCACTCGCCTTCGTAGATGGCACCGGACGGATACGTGTAGCACCCCAACCCACTCTTGACGAGCTGCGTCGTGAACGTTGTCTTTGGTCCGGTTTGTTCGTTTTCCTTTTCCAGTTGTTCCTTCCTCTTTGCAATCGAAGAAAGTCCGTTATCTTTGGTCATTCTCGCGTCTTCTTCCTCGGGCACGTTCGCGGAACTTCTCTTCGCGTACGTTTCTTTCTTGATTCTTTCTGTGATAAACTCGCCGGAATACATCCCGCCGTCGTCGTGACGAAGCTCAACGTTTTCACTTTTTCTCGTCTTGGAGCGTTCGTAGGAAAACACAACCGCGGAGATGATGAACACGAACACAGAGTTCGGTAAATCGTATAAAGTGGCTAACCGTAAGCCTTCGCTCCCCCAAATTGCTTCTATGAACGGATACGAGTACGTTCCTAGATTCACGCCAGCCATGCTCCCGACGAACAAACCTCTCTCGTTGGACGGTCGTTTAAAATACAAATACAACGCCGAACCCATCGCCGTCAACGAAACGAACGCAGAGCACAAAACGATTGGCAGAAATTTGGTCACAAAATATTGTTGACCATTACCATTATTCACGTGAGGAGTATACATGCTCGTGCTCGTCGAGAGCGTGTGCAACAGAAGCGCCGGTAACGTCACGTTCACGACAAACTTCAACATGACTAAACCGTCTTTTTTGGAAAACAAATCCAATCTTTTCATGGCGAAACCGAGGAACGAGTAGCCGCTGAATACGCACACTCTGCCAATGACGGACATGGCGTCGAACCCCATTAAACTTGCAGAAGGGTCGACACCTGTTGTCAGCATTTTGAGTGATTTTTAATGATTACTTTGATATTACTATTAGTAGTAGTACCGGTAAATAGCTTTGAAGGAAGGTTGTTTGAAAAAAAAAGACCAATCAATTTCAATCAACAGTTTTAAGAAGAATTTTATTTTCCTCCACACACAACAACAACAACAACACGACACAACAGCAATTAAAAAAAAAGGATATAGAGAAAAGAAAAGCGGCTTTCGTCTTCTTCTTCTTCTAGAGGATACGCACGTGTTCACACGCAGTTGTTGTACTTTCCTAAAAGAGAACGCGACCGACCGACCGGTGTTCTATTTAGAGTGTTGTTGTTGCGAAAAGAGTAGGTTCGCGTCGGCGTCGTCCAACCTTATAGAAAAGAAAAATGGCTGCTTTTGCGGCGGGAGGAAGAGGAAAAGACAGTCAACCATCAACATCATCAACGACGACAACAACAACGTATCATCATCATCCAAGATGGAACGTGCGCGCCTTCGCGCAACGAGGACGAACGATGGTAACGAGAGAAACAGAGAAGATGAGAGAGAAGATTCGCGAACACAACAACAACAACAAAAAGAACAGAACAGCCGCAGCTGTGGACGACGACGACGGGGTGGTGGTGCAAAGAACACGAAGAAAAGAAGAAGAATTAAGAGGACGACGAAAACGTCGTCATCCGGTCTTGGCCAGCGTTTCGCAAAACAGCAACATCGATACTAACACGGCAAGTACCACCACCACCACCACCACCACCATCGACGCAGACGAAGACGAAGCGCCGTCGACTTCGTCCAAGGACGACGAGGTGCCGGCTTCGATTGGCGAGACGTTGGTCACCATCGCCTTAGACGAAGAAAGTGGGTTGAACGTGATCACAATAATCACCTGGGACCGACAAGGGTTAATGTTAGACATAGGCAACGCTTTGAATAGTTTAGGAGTATCGGTGAGAGAAGTAGTGATGAAAGCCGGGGCGGACGGTTTCGTGGAGAGTAAATTTCTCGTCTCGAGCATGGATATGGGTCCTTTAGCGGAGAAAGAGTGGGATAAAATCAAGGAGCGTTTACGCGTGAGTTGCTTGCGCAGAGGCGTACGAAAACCGTGGCAAGAACGCGAATCAAGATTGAGAGAATTGTTCAACAGAATTGATTCGACGGAAGCCGGATCTATTGGTCAGGACGATTTAGAAAAGTTTGCGCAAAGTTTGAGAATGCCGAGAGCCTTCGTGCACGAGTTTATCTCGGAAGCGTCCTCGAGACAGGACGACGACGAGACCGGGAAAGTGAACTTTGAAGAGTTTGCCGCGTTCGTTAGATCGAAAGAAATAGCCTTAGAAGAAGCGTTTGATAGTTTAGACACGGACGATGAAGGTAAAATTACAGGAAAGAAAATGAAGCAAAGTTTGCGGACGTTAACTTTACGAAGCGGTAGAAACAACACGAGGAAACGCATCGCCAGGAAAGGTATTGAAAACATGTGTCGATACATTAGCGATGATACCGTTTTGAATGCGAACGATTTTCGTGATTTGCTCGTTCTTATTCCATCTGGTCAGCTAGAGACGGTAACGCCGTACTACATGAAAGTTGGTTTAGATATCGGCCCGAGACGGTTACCGATTCCAGATAAACGAAAAGAAGGCGCGCCTTGGGGTCACTTGATCGCCGGAGGTATATCCGGGATAGTCTCTAGAACGGTAAGTTCTCCGTTGAATGTCATCGCAATTCGCATCGCGGCTACATCTGAAGCGACCATTGCGGCAGCGAATGCTGCTGCCGCTGGGACGGTATGTGCCACATCTGTCGCGGCTGGCGCGCAGACGACGATAACGAACGGAGCAACCGCGCACGCGTTCCAAACTTTAGGTTCGGGCTTCACGTCTATTTGGGCCAAGGAAGGATTTCGCGGTTTCTTTAAAGGAAACATGGCAAGCTCCATAGCTTCAGTTCCCGGGAAAGCTATTGATTTTTTCGCGTACGATTTTTATAAGAAACTCTTGACGAAAGGGGGTGATCGAGATCCAGAAAATTGGGAAAGATTTGCCGCCGGCGCTTTAGCCGGGATGACTTCGGATACAATCATGTACCCTCTCGACGTGATTTCCACGCGAATTTCCTTGAATCGAACGCGCGATGCGAGGAACTCGCTGATGCAAATGGTCAACGTCGTCAAAGAGACGGGATTGCGTGGCTGCTACGCCGGTTGGTCGGCGGCTATGATTGGCGTCATTCCGTACGCCGGAATCTCATTCGGCGCGTACGATACGTTCAAATCGCAATACAAGAAAATACAAAAAATAGACGAAGACGAGAGCATTGGATCCGGACCGACGTTGATGTGCGGCTTAATGGCTGGTTGGTTAGCCTCCACGGTATCTTATCCTTTGTATTATTGCACCGTTCGCTTACAAGCGGGACAAGTTCCGTTACTTCCAAACGGGAAGTTACCCAGAGTGGACCAACTCATTGTGAACACCGTTCGAACGTGTGGCTGGAGAGATATGTTCCGCGGCTATTTGCCATCGTCTCTGAAACTCATGCCACAAGCTGGATTTTCGTTTCTCACCTACGAGTTAGTGCAAGAACAACTCGAAAAACGTTCTAAAGCGCTCTCTCGAAAAATGAACTACGACGATAACGAGGAGGAAAAGAACGACGTCGTCGTCTTTGCCGACGTCGCGGAAAAGAACGACAGCAAGAAGAAGAACTGATTATAATAGACCGAGAGAATTATGAGAATTACTTTAGATACTAATAGCACTAATAAGCGCACACATCAGCAATCGTGTATTTGGAAATACTTTTAATTGTGCGCACATGTCCATCCAAAAAAAACGAAAGAGGGGGAACGAAAGAAAAAAAACTGTCTGGCGAATAGAAAGGCACATTTTTACTCACGTCCACCGTCACAAAAAAACTCTCTTAAACACATCACCTCAAAACGAGCGAGTGATACGTGGAAGTGAGATAGAGTAAAAGAGATGTCGGACCCGTGGGTGTTCGATAACGAAGCCGATTATCCGCAGAGATGGACGAGAGGGGTACGTTTTCTCCTGCGACTACCAAAAACTCTTTTCCTTCTTCGCTCTCGAATTTTTGTTTTTTCCAATTTGGAATTTTGCGCGCGCGCGCGCGCTCGGGAATACACTCATCTCATCATCGCACCATCATCGGATAGAATCTAACATCGACGTCTTCTTCTCCTTCTTCTCTATCTTTGTCTCGTTATTTATCACTTTTAACATTCATCGGATCATCATCAGGCGGCTGCGAAAGCGTCCAACGGTGTGAAACGCTCGTCGGCGTTTGATATCGCCGCTTCCATCGAAGTGGCGAAAAGAGAAAACGTGCCGCTCTCGGCGCACGGGAACAAACGCACGACGCGCTCGCAACTGAAACGACAAACGCAACAAATGAGCACTACGAACAACAATAATAACAATAATAATAACGTGTTGAGGAACTCCGAGAACGATTTGAACGTGAAAGCGAACACTTCTTCGAAGACTGCGAGAGTCAATAGTTCCACCTCAGCGGGCGAGGAGGAGGAACGAGGAGGCGCGAGAAAAACAAGGACGACGAATACGAATCTGAACGATAAATTTGAAGACGCGGTGGAAAGCCCGCAAGGCTCTTCGCAAGTGCATCCGAGAGAGAGCAGAGATGATGACGACGCATTTAGTGGGAAAACTATGGACGCGGCCGACCCTTGGGCGGTGCCGGAGACGGAATATGAGCACCATCGACAAAGAAATGCGTCCACATCCGATACGACAAAAAGAACGCATTCACCATCGGTTCGTTCCGCTGGTATTGCATCTGCGCAGCAAAGTTTACACTCGATGCACCAGGTTGAAAATATATCGCCGGCAAAGATACGGAACACGTGGTCGCCGAAAACGAAGACGACGCCGACGAAACAAACTTCCATCGCCGTGCCTCGACCAGTTTCACCATATGCGCACGTTAAAAACAAAGATGGTACGCATCATCACAATAAACAACACCAGCAACAAAACCGTCAATCGACGAAAGTCATCGTCAAAAAGCCACAGCACCACCAGACGATAAATCGAGAGAATATCTCAAACGAGAGTTATTTGGGACCATGGCGAGGCGAAGAACGAGCTCGTTTATTCGCGTACGAGGCATGCTTACAGTCGTGTTTGGAAGGATCGCTCGGCACCCAAGCTGCGCAGTCTAAAGTAGACATGGCTGTTCGATTTCTTACGGACAGATGTCGCGAGCTTCGCGTTGGATTCGGTTTAGAAACCGTGTTGGTTGGGACGAGACCACAGAACGAGTATTTTCCTTCGCATCAACAAGCGTCGACGTCGAATGATAATATTAACGATTTAGGCGAACACAACGGAAGAAGTGGAGGTGCGAATGTAGCATCAAAAGCTGGTAACGATGTGAGCATGCTTGGCGGTGCTGGTGGTGCAAAATGGGCAGCTTTAAATATTGACGTTTTGGGTGTAGATATCACCGAGCGCGGTTTAAAAAAATATTCCAAAGGTTGGGATCCGCGGATGTCCATGAATACGAACGATCTCCGCGGCCGTAAAGTAAAGATACAAACAACCGGCGGTCCGGGAAGCGCTGATTCTGTCGCGGATTTCATGTTTGAGAATTTGCACGCGAACGGAGGCACCCCCGCGACGCAAAAGCCTTCGAACGAAGACGGGAATAAAAAGTTGAGAAGTTTCAACGAATCAATGTCGATGTCGAAAACGATCGATAAGAGCGGACCTTCTTCTTCCATGGTGTCCAAAATCAAGCGTTTGCCGCTCGGGCCTGGCGATGAAATGCTCGTCGTTGAAGTGTACGTTCGATCTGGTAAAACGGCTAGAGCGCAAGCTTCGCTTGAGGACGTGTGCGAGTGGTGCAGAGCGAACGGCGAAGTTGATTTACCGTTGTACGTAAACGCGACGGTCAAAGATAAAGAAAACGATGGCGCGATGAAAAATATCACGTACAATAAAGGGAGCATAAAATTGAGCGTGAACTTTGAGGTTGCGGTTGGCATCGGCGCGTCATCGGCGCCGCCGGGTTCTGATCCAGGTTTTTTTGGCAAGAATTCGAGTAAAAATGGCGTCCAATTATCCACGTCGGGTGCATACGACATCGCTTTAGCAGCTGCTTTGAGATCCTTACACTTTACGAGGAGACGTTTGCAGCTGCACGGACACTGGGCATGGCTACTGGAGGAGTTACGTTGCAACAATAACGTTTCCGAGTCCTACGCGAGTTTACGATACGTTCAGCACTTGTTAGCGGTTGCGACTCCAACGGCGGATTGCTTGTCTTTAATATGCCAGCACTTGAAGTTACCTCTGCGTAAAGAAGCTGAAGGCACCTTGTCTGGAATGGAATTACAAACTCTGAATGGGCACGTGAGAGGAGGCGTGTTGTCGCTCGTGTGCGTCTGCTTTCAAAATTACAAATCGTTGGACGAATCTGAGTTTCGAGGGATCGTGGATGCAAACTCAACTCCGCACGAAATTCCAGCACCTGCTCTGGATGTTTCATTGGAGTTGTTTAGAATGTTGAAGCGAAACGAGACGAACGACCAAGTATTTGAAATTTTGGCGAGCAACTTATCGAGCGCAGCGCGAACGTGTTACAAGAGGAATAAAGCAGTAATTTTAGGAGACGCGCAAATGCTCGCCATGCAAGATCCTGAGACGAACTCGACTTTATACCAGCTCATCGGTACGTTGTGCCAAAACATTTTGAAAGAGTTGGAAGTTGATCACGTCGTCCAAGACTCGTGCTTGATGCCGATTGGATTTTCCTTACCGTTAGTTTCTTCTGATATTTATTGTGCCGAATTGACATCCACGGTGTCGTACGCTTTGAAGAAAACGCCGCCGAACGCTCCGCCGACGAATGAAGTGCTCGGGTGCATTGATTACTGTTGTGAAGTCGAAAGCGCTTCGTTGCGAGAAGAAGGCGAATCACCGAGCGTTCCAGCAAGATTTGATACCAGAGGTTTGTTTCAATCGCACATCGATCGATGGATCGAATCCGCTCGATTACGCTTAGAAGCCGGTTGTTCGAACGCGTTGAACAATAAAGGCATTTCAGAAGCTGCTATGGACGATATTTACGCCGAAATGCATCTCGCTTTGGAAGGTTTTGAGAAAATTGTGACGCGTTGGCCAGATATCGGTTTGCCTTTGGAGGGGATACTCGTCGGCGCGGAGCGGCTGGTGTTGCTTCGCATTTACGAAACGGTCGAGCACTTACAACTCGGTCGTGACTTTAGAGATGCGGTTTCTGAAACGACTGCTCAAATGAATGGCCACAAGAGAAACTCCACAAACTTTAAATCGAGCGCGCGAGGCGGCGTCAGCAAATTCAGTCACAATAACAACACAAAGATGGATAATTTCATGAGCATGGCGAAAGATGCAAAGCGCGCTTTGACGACGTTTGGAAAAGCCACGACGTCGGCAGCAAAGGTTGCAAAACGTACGGTGACGAAAACTACGCAAGATTTGAAACGATTCGCTACGTTTGAGCGTCAACCGCAAGGTTTGCCCTCTGAGCTCGCGGCGGCCTTGAGTGCCGTAAAAGCCATGGAAATGTTTCGTCCAGAGTTGTGTCAACGCCTCTCAAAGTGGGTTGAAGCTGGACACGGTTGCGACGAGGAGTTTGGCAGAAGAATGGTTGAAGTTCTCGGCGAGCTGAGAGCACAGTACGCGGGATACATGCGAAGAGCAGTTGCTGGTGTTGCCGCGAGCGGGCCGTCATTACGTTTGGCGTTGAGAGATGCGAGACCGGATGCGCACATTGACGCGGTATTAGACCCCGTTTTAAAATACGTGGATGACATCTCTTCGATGCTCGCCCGCGCTTTGTCGCACAGAAGAGCGTACGTAGGTGTTCTCAGAGGTTTGTGGGATTCCATGGGGAGTGAAGCGCTGTTATTTTACGAAGAGGATTTGAAGCAACGCTCGAGCTGGACTCGTCGCGTGCTTGCGGCTGGTGCAGTTGAACGCATCGGTGAAATATTTCGCAGCATGATTCGCAACCAGTTGGAACAAGAAGTCAAGGAGAAAGATTTAGAAGCGCCCGCTCCGATTGCAAAACTGAACGAGTTGAACTCCTCGAGTGCGAATGGAGGAAGCATAAACGTATATTAGCTTAATTATGAACATTTTTTATTAATTTCATCGTCGCCAAGTATTTATTCAATGTGTATTTCAATCTTTTCGTTTGATAAAATCTAACGTCGCCGCAGCTCTTTCGCTCAAAGTTGAAGAGGAGACGTTTGCGTCTTTGCTATTCGATCCATCTCTTTCATTCAACTGTCTTCTGAGCTTTTCTGCTTCGTTCTTTGCTTCCTCTAATTCGAATCGGAGGGCTATATCGTCCGCAACACGATCCCCGGTGTTACCTGTCGCGAACTGTTTCCTCTCTAACTTGTTATTCAACGCTCTCGCTTCCAAGCGTTCTTGAGCGCGCACCTGGTTCACGTGGTCCACCGTTTGTCTCACGTACACACCTATCCACAAAATGATAAACGCAAACGCAACGACAAAGTAGCCCGAATCGGGATTTCTATCCGCCACCGTTTTCAAGTGTCCGTGCACGTTCAAAACTTTGTGCAACTTTCTCAATCGTTTCGTCTGTTCGCTCTCATCCTTCGCACCGTTTTGGATGTGTTTTAACAAGGCTGGATTTTCGTTCCTCACTGGGTTTTCTAAATCATCCGCGGATGGAACGATCGTCCCTTTACCCAACACGTTGTTCTTCTTCTGTTGCGCGGAGAGAGCTCCTCCTTGTTGTTCCGCCATCGCTTGTTCCATGCCCGCGAATTGTTTCAGCGTTCTCGCCGCTTCCCCTGCGCCACACAAAGAAGAGAAGAGCAGCACGCATAATACCATCGACGACGAGAGGAGAAGGAAGGAGAAAGAAGAGCGTTTTTTGCGCCTTGCCATCGTCGCTGCCGTTCTCATGATGATGACGATGTCTCTTTTTCTTTTCCCTTCTCTTCTTGTTGTTCTTGTTGTTCTTGTTCTTCTGTTGTTGTTGAGAGGATCTTCTTCTTCTCGTGTAATCCGCAAAACACAGAAAGAGGTGTGCTGAAGAATGATGTTTTCTTCGAATCTTCTTCTGCATGGTAAAAGTTGTTTCTGTGTGAAAGAAACGTCACAAGAACACATAAAAAAATAATATTATGCGGTCGTCGTGTGCTCATCATCATCACTCGTGCAGCAGCACGGTAGCATCATCTACATCTTCTTCATCTTCTCCTTCTTCGCGTGCCGCAAAATCGCACCTGACTGGAAGAAGAAGCCATCGTCATCCTTCTCAAAGAAAGAGCATCACATCAGTTAAAATTTTCCAACAAGATAATGGACAGAAAACAATCGACGATGGGATGCCCACAAGAGACGAAGAACAGGAAGCGATTGAAGCGTTAGAGGCTATATTAGAAAAAGACAAGTTTAAAAAGTTGGTGTATGAACCGCAAGGGTATCTGTTACAAACTGTTCAGGAAGGTCAGAGTGGTGAACGAGTCACCATCGAGGTGGGACCGACGGCTGAGAAAAAAAGCCAGAGGAAATTTTTGTTCAAGAAAGTCTTAGCGACGGAGAGCTCCATCATAGCGTACGAAGCGTTGAGACCATTAGGGATTGTATTTGAGGTGGACACGTTTGGATTCTTACGAGTGGTCGATTTTAATCCCACGTCCAAAGCGTACCAACGCGACGCCGTCCAACGTTTACAACCGGCGACGTCGATGTCGCAATCGCCAGCCATCGGCGACGTGTTGAGAGGCTTCACCGCGGTATCCATTAAATACGGGCCGCGAGCGGCTTTACTCGGAGATCTATCTGGAACCAAACGGATGGTAGTCACCTACGGAGTGGATAATCAAACGAGCAGATCGATTTTCAAGGCGTTGGCGAGCGGTACGGTAGCAGACGGACCGATGACGTTAGTGTTGGAAAGAGCGAAGGATCCGAAAGAGAGGACAAACTGGAAGCCCGAAGAGATTCCGACGGAAAACGTACGAAGAGAGGCGGAAAAGAAACAAATATTCGTCGACGATGGATTCTCGACGGCAAATGCAACGTTTGCAGCGTTATCTTCCGCATTTATATTGCTCTTATTAGCCGGCTTTAGTTAAATAGAAAAGAGATTAGATTACTATGTTTTTGTATTTTGTACGATTTCTGCTGCTACTATGTAATTGTTTGTGTGTTGTGAGTTGTTCAAATGTTTATGTTATTAAAAAGTCATCGCTTGCGCTTCATTTCTGATGGTTTCAAACAACGCGGAAGATAAATACCTCTCACCAAAGGATGGAAACACGGTAGCAATTAATTTTCCAGCGTTTTCTTCTCTCCCGGCGAGCTGAATCGCCGCTAACGCGGCGGCGCCGGAGGAAATACCAACCATCAATCCCTCTTTCAAAGCTAAATCTTTTGCGCACTCAATGGCATCGTCCGAGGCGATTTGAATGACCTCGTCGATGATGTCAACATCGAGAACTCCCGGGATAAATCCGGCACCAATGCCTTGAATTTTATGCGGACCTGGAGAACCGCCGGACAGGACTGGAGATTCCGCCGGTTCCACCGCGACGATTTTTATGTTTGGATTTTTCGATTTCAAATAACGCCCGGTGCCGGTAATGGTCCCGCCAGTTCCGACGCCGCAGACTAAGATATCAATCTGACCAGCCGTATCTTCCCAAATCTCCGGACCAGTCGTCTCGAAGTGCACCTGCGGATTTGCCGGGTTCTCAAACTGTTGTAAAATAACTGAATCTTTGCTCTCTTTCGCAATCTCTTCCGCTTTCATCACCGCGCCTTTCATCCCTTTCGCCGGGTCTGTCAACACTAAGTTCGCCCCAAATGCCTTCAACAAGATTCTTCTCTCTAAAGACATCGACGCGGGCATGGTTAAAGTCAAATCGTACCCTTTCGCAGCGGCAATAAATGCCAAGCCGATGCCGGTGTTCCCCGACGTCGGTTCCACGAGTAAAGACTTCCCCGGCGATATCGCCCCTTCTCTTTCGGCGGAGTTTATCATCGCTAATCCAATTCTATCCTTCACCGAACAGCACGGTTCCATGATTTCCAATTTCGCCGCGACTTCTGCTTTCGTTCCTTCGGTTACTTTATTCAAATATACCATCGGCGTGCATCCGACCAACTGCGTGACTGAGTCTGCAATGTTCACTCGAGATTGCGCATTCGTCTGTTTATAATAATTACACGTTTGTTATTTTTATGTGAGCGTGTATGATGATGAATGAGAACAAAAGTTAGCGCGCGGACGCGATGATGGATGCTCGAGGACGTGCGCGCATACAACGACAGAGAGAAAGAAAGGGAAAGAAGAAAGAGTTGTCGTTCGTCGCGAGGAGAAGTCATTTGTTTTGATCGAAAATGAATTTGTTTTACTCATACTCGAGAAAAAGGGTAAATTGATGATGATGACGATGATGATGATGAATAAAACGTACCGTCACGTTGATGCTTTTCTTGCTCCTCTGCTTCGGTGACGCGCGATACTGCTTCTTGAGTAGAGATGATGATGAAGTCGATGATGGTCGAGCAATCATCGATCGTGTTGTGGTCGTAGAAAACATATTTTTATTCTACTCGTAATGGAGACAATTCAGTTACGCATCAGCAAAGAGAGGGGAGAGGGTTTTTTTGTTCCAAAAACCTTCCTTTCCTTCCCTTTGCAGGGGGCTTTTTGGTGTCTCCTTTTTTGGTCTTTTGTCCTTTTTTCTTGTCTTTTCAACACTTTCTGTCTTTTTTGTCCACACAACAACAACAACAACAGAAAACGCACACACCTCCAAAAGGCACATGCAAAGATTTGCTGCGCTCAGAACTACTACGGCGACTACTACTACTACTACTAAGGCTGTAAAAACATCATCCAGAAGAAGATATTTAAAATCATCTTCTGCCGCTGCTTCTGCGAATACTTTTCAAACTCCTACGAGAAGAGTTTCTCTTCACTTTGCGCGAAGAAAGTCATCACTCGTCAAAACGCCATCAACGTCATCAACGACAACAACGAAGACAAATACTAAAAAAATCATCGTCGCGATGGCTTCTTCTTCTCCTCCGTCTTCTCAAACAACAACGGCTGAGTTTATCGAAAACTTCAACCGAGACTATTTGCAAAGACACAAATCTTACGAGGATAACTTTTGGGAGACGAAAATGGATTTAAAGGGTAACTCCGTGGAGAACTTGAACACTTCGTTCAACGCGTTAGAGACATTCTTGGGTGACCAGAATACGTTAGAGAAAGTGAGAGAGTTGTTGAAACGAACCGACGGAAGCGTCTCCGAGGAACAGAAAATTGTTTTGAACCAAATCGAAAAGACTTTGAAGTGTTACATCGTCGAATCGGACGATGCGAAAGCATTGAGAGAATCTATGATGAAGAAAGAAGGTACTTTACAAAAATCCAGAAACAACTTGAAGACGCAATACACGGACAAAGACGGAAAGGTTGTCGACACGACGCCGACGGTCATTCGAACCAAAATGCGTTCGGATCCAGAGGAAAGCGTTCGGAAATCGTGTTGGGAAATGTTGAGGAAAAACGGTCCGTTCTTATTGGATAACGGTTTCTGCGACATCATCAAAGAACGCAATCGCTTCGCTCGAGAGCTCGGCTTTGAAGACTTTTACGACTTGAAAGTAACCAACGCCGAAGGGTTCTCGAAGAAAAAATGTTTCGAAATGCTCGATGGTTTAGAGCAAGCGACGAAGCCTTTGCTAGATAAAGCCCTGGAAATGTTGAAAAAGGAAAAGGGAGAGGACGCGACCAAACCGTGGAACACCGGGTTCGCGCTGAGCGGTGAGTTGACGAAACTTACCGATCCGTACTACCCTTTCGAATACGCGCCCGAGGTGTGGGGTCGATCCTTTTCGAAAATGAACATTAAATATAAAGGCGCGACGATGCGTTTGGATCTGTGCGACAGAAAGGGTAAATATCCGAACGGATTTTGCCACTGGCCGACTGCGCCGTACAAGACACAAGACGGTACGTTTATTCCGTCCGAAACAAACTTTACCTCTTTGGCGACGCCGGATGAAATCGGGTCCGGAAACACCGCGTTGACGACGTTGATGCACGAAGGTGGTCACGCCGCGCACTTTTCCAACATTGTCCAAGGATCTCCTTTGTTTTCTCAAGAACGCGCGCCGTTCTCCGTTGCATTGGCGGAAACGCAATCGATGTTTCTCGATGCTCTCTGCGAAGATGCGAGCTGGCAAGCGCGCTATGCGAAGAACCGCAAGGGTGAGACGATTCCGTGGGAATTAATCGAACGCTCGATTAAAGAGAGACACCCGTATAAAGTTTTTCAGTTGCGTGGTATGATTGCGGTGCCTTACTTTGAGAAAGCGTTGTACGAAATGGACGAGAAAGACTTAACTCCAGAAAACGTTTTGAAAGTCGCGGACGAAGTCGAAATGAAAATCCAAGGCGGTTTAGCCGGACGTCCGTTGATGTCCGTGCCGCACATTCTCGCCGACGAGTCGAGTTGCTATTACCACGGCTATGTCTTCGCGGAAATGGCCGTGCACCAAACTCGTGAATACTTTTTCAAAACCGGGGATGGTACTATCGTCGATAATCCTCGCGTCGGGAAGGAGTTAATCGAGAACTATTGGGTGCACGGAAGCGGAAACCCGGGCTTTCTTGGATTGGTGAACAACCTCACCGGAAGTCCTTTGAAACACGACGCGTGGGTGAAAGAGTTGGGCGTGGAAGTTGAGGACATGTTGAAGGAGGAAAAAGCGGAATACGAGAAAGCGTTAGCGTCGGCTTCGTCCTCGAGTAAGGATGAAATCGATTTGGAAATGCGCGCTATCTTTGTCCACGGGGACGACGTGATTTCCGACTCGAACGATTCTAATTTCACGGATGCGTGCGAGAAATTCAGAGGTTGGATCTATCAAGAGTGGCCAAAGACGAAAACCATGGCTTAATATTTCTACAATACTATTAGAGTACATTTGACATCATCTATCATATGGTAACTCCCGCTTTGGTTCTCTCGAGTCGAAACGCCGACGCCCCCGAAATTTACCTCCTCCTCCTCCTCCACCACTACTACCACCGCGTTCGTTATTATACCCGTGCTGCGATCTTCGATCTCGATCTCTACCGCGGCGCGCATCTCTTCTACGGTCCAAATCTTCTCTGCTCTTCCTAAACTGATCCGCCTTCTCTTCTCTTTTTCTCTTTTGCGCCTCGCGCGCTTCGATAAATTGTTTCGGGACCCCTGTTTCTTCGTCCAAGTTTGTTACTAACTGCCAAAGCTCTGACATGAACGTCTCCGTGTTTTCCTTCTCTAAAAATGGGAGCAGCTGTTCGTAAAACTTAGTCCCGTCCACGGCTTCGCCCGTTTCGCTGCACTCGTCGAACATGTTCACGATTAAGCCGTTCAAAACCTCGTCTTCGAACGATAACATAGTCGTCACTTTGGTTTCCGTCCATTGCGCTAATTCTTCTTTCCCTTCTTTTTTTATTTTCGCAAAGTTTACTTTCTTCTTCAAGATTATTGGGAGACTGACGATCGAGGACTTGTTCTTTCTGCTGATACCACCTTCCCCTGCTCTCGAAAACGCGGGCATTCTTGATATCCTCTCTTTGTTCTTATATAAGTGGATGGAGTTATTTATTTATTATGGCGTTGAATGATGATGAGAGTTTGTTTCTCATCAGCTTCAGTTATTGATGCATGCATGAAAAATAATTTATTGAAAACAGAAAAACAGAAGCACTTCTCCGCAGAATAAAAAGGGAAGCAAACACAATCAATCGAGAAAGAGAGAGAGGGAGAGAAAGAAAAAGAAAAGTAAGAATAAGAATAGAGTAAGAATAAGAGTGATAATGCCTGTGCGAATACGTCTCGCTCGTTTCGGGCAGAAGAACAGACCTTTTTATAGGATATTCGTGGCCGATTCCAGAGCGCCAAGGGATGGGAAACATTTGGAAGTGGTCGGACATTACGACCCGATCCCGTCCAAGGACTCGCACAAACACGTTGGTTTAAACATAGATAGGATTAAATATTGGTTATCAGTAGGAGCGCAGCCATCGGATACGGTGAGGCGGATATTGTCGCAGGCTAAGATTATCCCAAAGGCTCCGACGAGAGGGAGCGCCGCAACCGCGTTAGAAAAATAAAAAGAAGAAGAAGAAGAAGAACAAAGAGCTTGTACTATTATTAATAACATCATCATCATCTTCATCATCATCACTATGTACCTGTGTACACATGCGCGATTTACAGTTAGATTTCTATTCTCGCATCGATAGCGACTTGCGTGCATTTGCGAGCTTGTTTTCATTTTGCTTTTGCACGTCAAACGCACCAAAGATGTCCAAGTGATATTTGTTGGAGCGCTCCAACGCGCGGAAAGCTTCCGGTCCGCCCATGATCTCTGTGAGCGCCGTTTGCACAGACGTTTCGATTCGGACGTCGCCGCACACGTAGACGTGCGCATCCTCATTCAAGACGAGTCGCCGAATGTCATCGGCGTGTTGTCGCATTTTTGCGTCGACGTATGTCTTCAGTTGCCCTTCTTCGCGAGAGTACGCGACGAGGTACTTTGTCAAATGCCCACTCTGCTCCGCGCGACGCATGTCTTGCGCGTACAGCTCGTTCGATCGGGTTCTACACCCGTAGATGAGCCACGTTTCGGCACCCGGTTCAGAGCGCACAGTCAATTGATCGACAAAGCCCTTGAACGGCGCGATACCCGTCCCTGCGCAGAGCATAATTATTGGTCGCGCGTTCGACTTTGGCATTCTGAACATGGGCGCCGGTCGCAGCTCGACCGTGACATTCGTACCAATCGATAGCGTCGCTATGAAATCGCTGCAAAATCCGAGATTGATGCGTGCGTTATCAGCGCTGCGATACACCAGTCGTCCGACGGTGAGCGCAAAGCGCGCGTTGCCGCACACGTCTGGGGCACTCGAGACTGAGTAAAAGCGAGCTCTCAGCTTGGGGATTTGTAGCAGTATATCCTGAAGCATTCTCACACCAACCGTCTTGTCACGGTTGTGAATCGTCGACAGTGTGGGGAATTGCTCAAAGATCGTTCGGACGCACACGCCCGTCTGCTCCAACCACTCTCGTCGAAAGTCTTCTTCGCGCGCAAGCTTTTCAAGCATTTGCTTGCACTCAGATTCATCGACGTAGTTTGCCAACGACGCGAGCATTTCCGCCGGCGGTTCGGCGTTGATGTCGAGAATCTTCGTGAACAGGTCGGCGACGGAGACTCGACGCGGAATGGCTGGGTCGATGGCGAGCTTCAATGAAAAGAATGAATCCTCGAGCGACACGATTTCGATGAATTCCTTGTACTCGATTCCAAAGTGCGCGGCGAAAAATCGACCTTGGGCTTCGCTCGTACGCGGCCAAACGGCGACGTGGTCACCGGGCTTGTAATACTCGACGCCTTTTCTGACGTCTTGCAGCTCAAACGTCACCGAAACCGTACTCAATCGTTCGGCGGAGCCTAAGAGTTCGCGTTCCACGAGCGTCGCCGTGACACCAGGTCTTTCGTATTCTGTGCGTTTTCCGTGCACGTCGTGAGCGAGCAGCTTGATTGCAAACGGGGGCTGAATCGCCTTCCCACTCGCCAGGCTATCCTTGAGTAGTTGATTCACGCCGGGTGTCATTTTTTCCTTGGAGAGCAGCCAGTCGAACACAGATCGCATGTACTTCTGCACGCCCACGTCTTCGCAATCGAGCTGATCGATACAGACGACGTTGAACATTTCAGAGGCGCCGACGTCGCGCAACGCGGCTGCGAATTGCTTCCCTCCCGCGCAAAATTTTGGGTACGCTTTAGAACCAAAGGCGCAAACGCTGAAATATTTATCTTTGAGAATGTCTTTCCCTTCGTCAGAGTTTACCCAGTCCAAGAAGAGCTGGCTTCCGGTGGGTATTTGTCCAGAACCAGTCGTCGACGCGAGAAGCATGATAAATCCGCACTCTCCGATGGCTGTCTTGAAGTCGACATCCGGGTTCGCGATGTTCACCGGCCTAATCATGGGCAAGCGCTGCCGTAAGAATGACCACATCCACGTCGCACGAGACTGTGTGCGACCTCCATCAGACGCAAACAAAACCACGCCTCCGTGAACACGACGTACGCGCTTGGACCACTTTGCAACCGCCAATGTCGCCCGCATCATCGATCCGCCTGGTCCGGAGGGCGTAAAAAAGCCATTGGCAATGGCTCGCGTGACGAGACTTTTTGCGCTCATGCCGCCGACGAGCGCAGGCTTGAGCGTGTACTCAGTCATTTTGTTCAAACCCAAATAGATGGAGCTCGTCGACGACGCCGTGGGTGGAATGATCCACTTCCAGTTGCCTGGGCAGTATCCACGCTTTTTCAACTCCTCGGCGTGCCATTGAGCGAACGAAGCCGCCGCCGTGTGATGATCGACAATGCTCACGCGCGCGCGCTTGAACGAGTACAACACGGCAAAGTTGACTGCAGCCAAGGCGTGATCTCGCCACAGAGTCTCCTCCGTGGAAGAGTCTATTCCCATCGCTTCGGCAATCTTTGGAAGCAAGTTGTACCGGCTCTCGTCGCCGAAATTTCGAGTCGCAATCTCCGTCACCATGTACCAACCGTTGAACGGTGCGGCGGTGTAGTGCAAGCCTCCGAGGTCGAGAGTGATGTTTGACACTGCTGGAATACCGTACCACTTCAAACCGAGAGATGAAATTTCGGGAACATTGGGATGATGAATGGGCACCTCGAGCAGACACTCTTCTGGCAATTCAAAGATGCTCGGCGGTTGTTTCGGATCGATTTGCAAAACGAGCGGCAAGCAATCAAACATGCCTGGCGACCCAGACTTTGGCACCCACGAAAAGTACTTCTTAACCGTATCCGTAAAGTTCAACTCTGCTGGGTCGCCGATGACTTCTTCGCCATTGCCGCGATGTCCGGCGTAACGAATCAACTGCGAATTCCAAATTCTTGGGCCATCATCCATGCCGGGCGTTTGCGGTCGAAAAACAGTCATCAACACTGGAATGTGATCGGCGCCTATGCCTCTCTTCAAGTGCGTCTTGATTGCCTCAAACATTTGTTCATTCGTCGTCGCCTCGCGAGCGTCGATGACGTCGAGCGTGTTGTAAAATTTCCGATTGATACATTTGGGAGCGTTCCGCCAGCTCACTCGAGCGCCATGTCTGATCTCATCAATGGTGTGCGTGTACGTTCCCGTGGATTCGATCGATTCCAACACTTCCGCGACTCTTCGCATCGTATCTTCTTCGCTCACCTTGTTTTCCTTGCCATACAGCTCGATGAATTCAGTCGCCTCGCGCTTGAGCTTGTCCTTGGGCGCTTCTGCTTTCGATACGTCAGCCTTGAGCGGGACGCACCCGCGCGGACACACAGCTGGGTGCTTACCGTGAACGTATCCAGGGTACGGGTCCACCGTCGCGGTTCCGTGTCCAAAAGGACAACGCGAGACGGGCAGAACGTTCGAGCATTCATCCTCGTCAGCCATCTGTTGCTTACTGAAGACGAGGATTATTTGCTCAGAGACAGAGTTGTGATATGCCCTCGAAACGCCGAAAGCGAGATCGACGAGGGGTTGGTTGGCGTTCTTATTCTTGCGCCTACGTTTCTTCGCGTTGACGTCGCGGCGGGAAAAGTTGCGCGTCGCGAAGTGAAGAGGGTGAGTTCACCGAATTGTGTACACATGCGCTTTACATTTACATTATACTATTTCATGCTAAAACTACTACTTCCTCACCTTTTACTTCAAAGAACGCGTAAATGTGCCGTGTAAACCGTGAGAAATTCTCTCGTTCAGTTTTATCGTCGCTACAGGACCGTTTTCTACTTTCGCGCCGTCTAAAACGAACAATCCAGACTGACCGTCCGGAAAGTCGTCTTGGTGAGACGAAAACATCCCGAGCAACCACACGTCGTCTTCATTCTTTCCATTCTCTTTCGGAACTACTACTATTTCTTCACAAAACGTGCGATTACCTGCCCACCACACTTTTCTCTCGCCTGTTTTCAAATCTATCTTGACGTAACCAAGAGGCGGACCACTCACGCCTCGAAAGTTACTCAAGGAAGCGTACACGAAACGACACTCCCGCTTTCCCTCGTATAACGGATTAACATGCGGGTGATCGATGCATAGATTTTCGCAACCCGGTGCCGCGGTCCGTTCGATGGTTTTCTTCGTTATGTTCACGACGTATCGCCACAGAACGGTCGAGTCTATGTTGTTGAAATCAGGCGTTAAGCTCGAGGCGATTGGAAAGTCCCATTCTTGGCTCGCGCCCCATTCGCCGAGAAACGTCCCTTCTTTGAAATCGTCCCAGCCTGCGGAATATAACGTCACAAATTCGTCATTAGCTTCGCTGGAAGGTATCACAAATCTATCGTCTATGGGTATGCCGTCGTGTGCGAATGGTGTGTGGATTTCAAACGCTTTCGAGGGACCTTCGATGACAATCGGCGAGGAGAAACCGTCGCGGGGGATTAGGTGAAACTTGAGAGGCAAATCCGGTTGCGAGACTAAACATTCTCCAGCTCCTTTTAATCCCGCGATATACGGTAACGGGTCGATTGTGAGATTATTGACCGCCATGACGTAATATTTTGGCGTCACGCCGAAATCATGCGGCGCTGCTTCGCACCCTTCGAGTCTAGCGACGATTGTTTTCTCGGGAACGAATGAGTTTCGGGGGAACTCGTGAAACGAAATCTCGACGGCTTTATCCGGGTAAACGAAACTTCTCCAACACCAGGCGCACAGAACATCCTTGGTTGGATCCACGTGTGGGTGCGCGGTGAATGCTTTCCCGCCTAAACCAATGCTTGATTCAACCTCTCGAGGTAAACCAAAGCTTAAAACTTGGCCTTCCGGGACCAACCCGTCGAAATCGAATTCTTCCTTCCCAGCTTCACTCGTATTCAGAGTTTTTCCATCCAGTTCCACTGGGCGTCCCGCTTCGTACAGCGCAAAGACGCGATCGTTCCAATGTAAAATGTTCGTATTAGCGAGGTTTTTCGTTCGAATATCGCCAAAATTGTTCAAAATACCGCCCTCTCTCATAGTTCCAAACGTGCCCCGATATTGAATTTTCCCGCGCGCTTCTTCCTCTTTGAACTCTTTCGTTCGCACAAACTTGGAGAGAAATTGAACGCTACCGTCTTTGTTGAACTCAAAACGTAACGCGAGGCCATCTCCATCTAACATGTGTTTATATTGAGTTTCTCGCTCAAACTTCCCTGGTCCTACGCGGTACAAAATACCTTCGCGTAATTCCTTCGGTATCTCTCCGACAATATTTTCAGCCGCGATGGTGTATTCAGATTCTTTCCTCGTGGATGCGTACGCGTGCGACCAATCGGCGTGCGAATATATGCACTCTCCAAAGGTGGACGGATCGTTCAGAACATCCAATTCAGTTGGCGCGTAGTTTCCTCTTCGTCTTCTTGTTTCGATTTTTCGTGTTGTTACGCTCTCAATCTCTCCTTCTTTTCCTTCTTGTATCGTGGAAGTCGCGTCTGTTTTGGACGAGGCGCAGAGGATACTAGGTGTTGTTCTCACTCTTCTCGACGAAGGCGAAGGCGACGCGATATTGGTGGTAGAAGCGCGAGAAGAAGCCACGTTCGTCATCCTTATTCCCCCGTTTTTCGTGCCCGCGCAATAAATAAATAAGAGAAACTCTTCTTGCGCGCGTGGTTACCGCGTTTAAATGTGTTTGACGACAGACACGTCTTCTGTTTTTAGTCGCACTTCTAATGAAGAATTCCTGAAAAAACGAATTAGGGGAAATCCACACACACGACGGCGAATAAAAGAGAACGATTTTCTTCTCGGAGAACTCACTTGTGTGCAAATATCACTACTGCTCGTTTACGTGTAGACATTCACTCGTATAATAACAGAGTATATTTGATAGTAAAGTAAAGACAACAACAGCGACGAGATGGGACGCGCGGGTAAATCTAAAAACAATCCCAACGCATCATCATCAGGTGGAGCCGGCGGCAGAGGAGGAGGAGGTAAAGGCAGAGGTAAAGGCAGAGGCAAGAACCACCACGGCGCGACTTTGAATCCACCGTGGGCGAGGAACAGTCGAGGATTTGGAGGTGGTGGTTTTTGTTCTTGCGTGAACGAAAACTGCGAAAGACGACACGAGGGCGGTGAGAGAAAAGGGAACGGTTCAGAAGACGACGACGAAGAAGAAGAAGAAGAAGAAGAACAAAAAAGAAAAGCAAACACTACTTTCCCAGTGCCATTGGCGATGTGGGATTTAGGCCAGTGCGATCCAAAAAGATGCACGGGAAGAAAGTTACACAGATTAGGATGTTTAAAGGAGTTGCGATTATCGCAACGATTCCCTGGTGTCGTTTTAACGCCAGACGCGACGGAACACTTATCGCCGGCGGATTACGACTTGATTCGCTCTGACGGGTTAGCCGTCGTGGACTGTTCGTGGAACAGACTTGAGGATGTACCTTGGAACAAAATTCACGGAGCAGCACCACGTTTGCTACCTTGGATGGTAGCCGCGAATGGGGTTAACTACGGTAAAGCCTGTAAATTATCGTGCGCGGAAGCCTTAGCCGGTGGATTGTATTGCGCCGGGTACGGCGACGCCGCGAAACAATTGATGAACAAGTTCAAATGGGGACACGGTTTCATCACTTTAAACGAAGAGCTTTTGGAGACGTATTCCGAATGCGCCACCGCCGAGGACGTGAAAAAAGCTCAAGACGAATGGTTGGCAGGTCCAAAGTTAAAAGAAGGCGAGCTGACGAGAGAAGAGCGAATACAACAGATGCTTTTTCCGCCGAGTGATTCGTCGTCATCGGAAGAAGAGGAAGAAGAAGAAGAAGAAGAAGAAAAAGGGGGAGAAAAGGAATTTGGTAGTAATGATAATGATAGTATCAGTAGTGGTAGCGATAGTGATAACGATAGCAAAGCGCTTGGTAAAGGCGTAGAGAACCTCGTAATATAGTTTGTATAATGTAATGATAAAATTTACAGCGGCTTGGATGCTAACACCGTTCTATGTCTCGGGTCCGTTTGTTCTTGATGCGCGTGCTCGAACCCGTTCGCTTTCAGCATGTTCACGACATTTATGGTGTAATACTCGTTCGAGTGCGGCTCCGTGGATTTCATCAACGTGAATAAGGCTGGTGGAAGCTTTTGAATTACCGCAGATTGCGGGTTGTTATCCGTCATAATGAACGTACCACCCGGACGCAAGATGCGAAACGCTTCCTTCATCAAAGCATCCGTCGCCGTTTCCGGACACTCGTGAATCACAAATGCTAACGAAACGACATCGACGGAATTGTCAGCCATCTTTGTGTCTTCGCCTTTGCCGTGAACCCACACCCTTTGACTTGAATCGGTTTCTTGTTCATCTCGTAACGAGGCAACGGCGAGCATGTGCGGAGACAAATCCATGCCGATTGTTTTAGCCGACGGAAACTGTCTCGAAATATACCTCGTGCTCATACCCACGGAGCAACCAATATCGACAATAACCTCCGGTTCGACATTGGTGGCATTGTATTTTTCGCGATGATCTCGCAAAGTTGTCGTGTACGAATCCCGCAATCGTTGTTGCGCTTCCATAGCGGTGATGCGTTCTTTCGGATACACTCTCAATGCCATCGAGTACGTCGCCGACTCGGCTTCGCAGGCCGCCAACCAACACAAGTTCCCTTCCGTGTAAGCGTGGAATGGTTTTAAATAATATTCTGGATATTCCATCGAGCTGATTTCAATCTCATTAAATTTTGCTTGCAAGCGTTCGTCCTTTTGTAACTCTTCCGCGACTTCTCTCCACTTGATGCCGTTCTTTTCCGCGGTATCAATCAGCGTTTTCCTCGCCATTGGTTTCATGATAACTTCGTAAAGAAATTTGTTGGAAATCGCGGCATCGACGGCTTTGGATAAGATATCATCTCCGGCCCAATCTGGTTTCAACTTATCTTCTACGATCTGATTGTTGTTGGTGGTGTTATTGTTGGACCTAGCTTTCATACCGTCCATCTTTCTGTTCCTCGTCCTCGTCGTCGTCGTCGTCGTCTTCAACGATGAGGAAGAGGATGACGATGAAGAAGAAGAAGAAGAATCACGTCTTCGCTTATCGTTATTATTACCATTTTGTATCATCGCGGCGAGGGATGAAGATAACGATAAAAGAGACATACTGTGCTGACGATATCGTTGATGTTTTGATGATTTAAAATCTGCGTGTCCGTGTGTGTGTGATGTGTAGTAAACTTTTGTGACGCTGGAAGGAGAGAGAAAGATACGCTTTTTGTGGTTTGTATGAAAAAAGAGATCTGGCAAGTCAGAGACAGGTGACAGGGACAAGATTTCGACGAAAGGTGTTGTTCTTGTTGAGAGTAAAAGTGGTAGTTTTGTTACACAGAGTATTATTAAAAAAGACAATCGATGAAATGAACTCCTCGCGGGTTAATTCGTCGTCGTCGTCGTCTTTTTCTTCTTCTTCTTCTTCTTCTTATCCGTCGTATTCGTCATTTTCGCGCTCTCTTCGGCGTGTATTTTCACGCCAAACTTTTCGTCTTTCCGTCGCAGCTTTTCTTGAACTTGCTCTACGTACTTTCTGAGTTTTGGTTTTACTTTACCCATGTGCTGGTCCCCGGCGATTCCTCTCATGTTAGCGTAAAACCTATTGAACGGATTCTTCGACTTCTCCTTACGTCGCACCCACTTATCCATTTTCTCTAACCGTTGGTACTCTTTAACTTCTAAATATGCCGGCTCGACTGGGCTACCGTAGTACTTATCGAAAACGTTTCTACGCGCGTACTGCTGAAACGGCTGCTTCGTTCCAGAGAATTTACTCCAATCGATCGTATCGGGGGATATTTCTCCACCGTTACCCATGCACGTGGTACATAAAAGAGTACCTCGGCCTCTACAGAATCTACACGGCCACGTGTCGCCTTTTTCAATCTTTCTATCCCAGCCTAAAAAACGCCCTTCATCGTCGAATTCATCCTCTGGAAACTGTCCGACGACTTTTCCGAACCCTTTGCACTGTTTACACTTCATCTCTTTGCACCCCCCGCACTTGTAACAATCGTGCCATTTCGCAGCTTTGAACACATCCTTCATCGCGACGACGGACGTTCCCAAGGCGACTACCTGTGCGTGTGTGTGTGTATATATATATATAAATAAAGAGAGAAAGACAGTCAGAAGGAGTACTATTACACGCGATTCTTTACTCTGCAGGAGAGAAGAAGAAGAAGAACAAGAAGAACAAGAAGAGACTTTTTGTCTTTGGCGGCGGTGGATGATTTCGAGAGAGAGAGAAAGAGAGAGAGAAGAAAAAGAAAACCTCTCTTCTCTTAAAATCTATGCGCGTGTTTTTTTGTATGAGACGACGCACCTTTCCTACGGTGATGCAGATCTGCGCTATCGGGTCTTCCGGCCCTTCCGGTGCACCCTCTACTCCCATTCTTATTTACTTTACTTTACTTCACGTCGTCGTATAACTTCTGTGTGTTTCAATAATGAGGAGATAAAAATTTCGTGTGTGTGTGTTGTTCTTTTTTTTCTTCTTTCTCCCGTTTTCTTTTTTTTCGATTGTTTTTGATGGTCTTTTTTCGATCGTCGCAACGAACGAAGAACGTCAAAAATCAGATCCCATCGACGAGCCGTCAAAAGAATTTTGCGCATTGTCCTCCGCTCTTTCTCTTTCACAATCAAAGAACGACCCCGCAGATCAATATACACGGAGTATTTTAACGCTAAGTACAATTCACACCCACACACAAACGCATTCAAACGAAAGAATAATCGATCATCATCATCATCATGGGAGGAGGAGACCACAACAAAATCGACTTCGACGAAGACAAAAGAATGAAATTCGAGACGTCGAAAGAGGTGAACATCACCTCCACGTTCGATGGTATGGGGATAAGAGAAGATTTACTGAGAGGGTTGTACGCGTACGGGTTCGAAAAACCATCCGCGATTCAGCAAAGAGCGGTTTTGCCAATCACGAGCGGGAGAGATGTCATCGCGCAAGCGCAATCGGGCACCGGGAAAACGAGCATGATTTCCTTGTCCTTGTGTCAAATGGTCGATATAACGCAAAGAGAAGTGCAAGCTTTGGTGTTATCCCCGACGAGAGAATTAGCGGTACAAACCGAGAAAACAGCGTTGGCGCTCGGGAATTACATGAACGTTCAAGTGCACGCGTGCATTGGTGGACGTTCTATAGGCGAAGACATTCGAAAATTAGACTACGGCGTGCACATAGTTTCCGGGACGCCGGGGAGAGTCTTCGATATGATTAAAAGACGCAACTTGAGAACGAAGAATATTAAAACGTTGATTCTCGATGAAGCCGACGAGATGTTAAACAAGGGATTCAAAGAGCAAATATATGACATATATCGATACCTCCCGCCGGAGACGCAAGTCGTTTTAATATCTGCGACGCTTCCGAATGAAGTTTTAGACATGACGTCAAAGTTCATGACGGATCCGATTCGAATTTTAGTCAAGAGAGATGAGTTGACGTTAGAAGGTATCAAGCAATTCTTCGTCGCGGTAGAAAAGGAGGAGTGGAAGTTTGATACGCTGTGCGATTTGTACGATACTTTGACCATCACGCAGGCGGTTATATTTGTAAACACGAAGAAAAAAGTAGATTGGTTGACGGAAAAGATGCGAAAGAATAATTTTACGGTGTCGTCTATGCATGGCGACATGCCGCAAAAAGAGAGAGAAGCCATCATGGCGGAGTTTAGAGGTGGAACGACGAGAGTATTAATCACCACGGACGTTTGGGCCAGAGGTATCGACGTCCAACAGGTCTCTTTGGTCATAAACTACGATTTGCCAAACAACCGGGAAAACTACATCCACAGAATCGGTCGTTCCGGGAGATACGGCAGAAAAGGCGTGGCGATTACATTCTTGAAAGCGGAAGACACGCAGGCGCTGAGAGACATCGAGCAGTTTTACTCGACGCAAATCGATGAAATGCCCGTGAATGTAGCTGATTTGATTTAAAGCGTGTAATATATTAAAACAATTCATCGTCGTCGACACGCAAACTATCATCAAACTATCAATTTGGGTGGTACGAGTATATTTTTCACCAATTTGGCATTTTGTTTTTCCCACACAAGAATTCAGACACTCATCACTCCTCATTCGTCACTCTACTGCTCAAATAATAATGAGCTCACGCGGTGGTGAAGGAGACGAAGGACACCTCCTCATCGAAGAGGACATGGGAGACGTCCTCTCTCCGGAGGAGATTTCTGACTTAATCACAAAGTACAGCGGACACGAAATCGTGAAAAATGTGTTGGAGTGTGCCTCTTTGGAGGAACTCAACGAGAAAGCCTCGATTGCGAACGATCGACTGCACAAACTCGAAAACGAATCCATCAAACAACACGCGAAAGAGTGCGATAACTTGGTACTCTTACAGGAGAAGATTCATGACTGCGACGAAACGCTCGCGCACATTGAAAACGTTTTATCAAACTTCCAAACGAGTTTAGGCAAAATCAGTGGAGAAATATCAAACTTGCAAAGCTCGTCCAGTCACGTCACACAAAGATTATTGGAGTGCAAAGAGACTGAATTAGCACTCGGGGAATACGTAGAACAGCTGACGATATCGCCAGATTTAATCGCGAAAGTTTTGTCCACGGAAGTTGGCGACGGCACTGAGTACATACAAGTTTGTAAAGCGCTTTCGGAGAAACTCATATTCAAGAGAGACGTGAAACGAAGAGGCGGCCAAGACGCGACGTACGCGGCGTTTACGGACATCGAATCCGAGTTGGAACGACTGCGAATCAAAGCTATTCAAAAAGTTCGCGATTTCTTTATCCAGAAGTTTCATTCATTGAGGAAGCCGAAAACGAACATTCAGCTGTTGCAAACAAACGTCTTGAAAAAGTATAAACCTCTCGTGGATTTCCTTCAAGTGCACGGCGCGGATATTTTTCGAGAAATCAGAGCATTATACGTGGAAACGATGGGTAAAGTGTTGAAGACAGCGTTACAAAACTATATTTCTGCGCTTAGCGTACTTAAACTCGAATCGGGTTCTACGTCGAAGAACAAGACAGGTCAATACATCGGTGACGTCGATGCCTCGGCTTCTTCTTCGTCAGCAACATTATTGTCTGCATCAACGTCTGCCAATAGCGCAAGTGGTGGTGGCGGCGGTGGCAGCGGTAGTCACTTCTTATCATCGCTCGGACAGGGAAGCGGTATCGCCGGTTCTATACCAACGACCAACGATGGAAGAAGTGCGCATACAAACTTCTCCCTAGGAAAGCGCGCAAATATTCTTGCGAATATAGAAACGGCTGCGCCAATCATAGCGCACTCGATTTCGGGTTCTAAACTTCCCTGGGAAGCACTGTTTCGAAGTTCACAAAAATTATTAGTCGACATGGCAACGTTTGAATACTTGTTTTGCATAGATTTCTGGAAAGGCGACTCACAAATCTTCCGCGACGTGTTTGCGCAACCGTTACAAGCGATGGATGAATACGTGCAAAGTTGTATCAATACGAATTTTGACGCCATCGGATTAGCGCTGGCTATATTGATCAACCGCGGTCACCAAAAATTGATGCAAAGAAGAAGAATCCCTTCCTTAGATTTACACCTAGACAAGGTCAACATCATGCTGTGGCCAAAGTTTAAGATGGTTTTCGACGCGCACATAAAATCTGTAGTTTCGGCGTGTGAGAATGCGAAAAATCAAACGAAATTGTTTGTTGATGATGTTTCCGCGCATTACGTCACGCGACGGTACGCAGAGTTTACGGCATCTATGACGGTTTTGTCGAAATTAGAGGGTGGCGATAACCAGTTGCGAAATAACTTGGAGCGTTTACGAAAGGCGCAGTACGATTTACTCGTCAAACTCGCAGAGCGATTCACCACGCCGAAACGTCGTTCGTGCTTTTTGTTGAATAATTACGATTTGATCCATCAGATCTTGAGCACAGATGAAAACTTAGAGCACGAACTCGGATTCTTTGACGAACAGCTGATCATAGAGACGGATGCTTTCGTCCAGATTGAACTAGAAACGCATTTTGGCGACGCGTTACTACAAATTGAAAGTTTAGAATTCGGCAAATCTTCGCCGGACGTGGCGGTGGAGCAATCGATACAAATTTTGAAAGCGTTCTCGGAGCAGTGGAAACAACAAATTACAAAGATAAATAGCGAAATCGTGTCGCTCTTCTCCAACTATAATCGAGGTATGGATATTTTGCAGCGAACGCTGAGTTCCTTACTTGTCAAGTACACGGATGCGTGTGAAAAAACAAGCGCGAGTGGAGAGGAGGCGAAGAAAACTGTGGATGCGATTCGAGTGACCAATGCGGCATTCTTGTTTGAGTGTAAGCGATATGCGCGAGCTAAATAAGTATAGGATGTAGATTTTGGGAAACCGTTGGCCTCGTTTTGACCAACTGGACGGCGTTTTTTTTCAGATATAGCATAGAGGTTGTAAAATAATATAATATAGATTGGTTCCAGGTACCTGGTACCTGGGTACCACTGGTATACATTAATGCTATTCTAATCTTAGCAATTACTATTTAAAGCTCTGCTGCTTATTGCCAGCTCGCGGGAAGGCTCTGGACTTCAAATTCGTTTTCCCGAAGGGCTCAATCCATTCACCGCCGTCGAACCCTTTTTTGCCTTTTATCGCGTCGAGTCGTTTCTGCTCGGTTATTTTCTTCAACATGTCCGGACCCTTCAGTATCTCTGCGTGCACGGATTTAATTCCGAGCGTCTTTTGCGTTTGTTCTACGATCTCATTGTGCGATTTCGCTCCTTTAGTCAATCTTTTGAAGTCCGCCTGCTTCTCTTTTTCCATCTGTATGCGCTCATCCTCTTCTGCGTCCGAATCTGCATCGGAATCATGGTTTAAACTAAAACCTCCTCCGTTAGACATCATCATCGCCTTCTTTTGGCGCTTACGTAAGGCAGCTCGCGCTTTCATTGCTTCTTCTTTGATGCTCATGCCGCCGTTACCATCCTCGTCTTCATCATCTTCGTCATTCATGAGCTCGCCGTCGTGCGTTGAGCCAAAACCGAGTTTTTGGGTTGTTTTCGTGCGTATCGGTGCCGGTAAAGATACTCCACCGGCAATTTCGATGCGCTTCGATTTGTCTTTATTTCGCTCGGCGATACTTTTCAGTAAAACGTCATTTGACTTCCGTTTCTTGCCTTTCTGCGCACTCTTATTCTCGATTTCTTCTCCATCCCGTCTTCTGTCACCGTAACC
>JACLAA010002144.1_pt1 | contig 49058 bp, 30 predicted proteins | sample 8027891 | NCBI WGS metagenome assembly JACLAA01 (sample SAMN15724900, study PRJNA655200) | protist metagenome | isolation source: fluorescence activated cell sorting (FACS) single amplified genomes of... | place: Spain: Blaines Bay Microbial Observatory, Mediterranean Sea | collected 2016-01-19 | reverse complement strand
AATCTCAAAGATTGGGTTACGAGCGGTTGCGACGTAAGCGCATGGAGGCCGACGCGGCCGATCGGAAGCAGACGCTGTATTGGGGCAAGGTGTCCTTGGGGAGGGCCCAGGCGGCGCCGCGCGACTTCTGGAGGAAGGGCCCCTACAAGACGGGGCCGACGCGGTCGTCGTCTACCTTAGATGGTCCTGCGGATCTAGGAGGCGAGGCGGTCCTCGACTGGTCAGAGATGGCCGACGTCTGCTACGACATCGTGAGAGGAGGCGCCACGGGCGGTGCGAACAAGGCCCAGGTGGCCAAACGTCTAAATGATATGCGGGTGCGGCCCGCGAAGAACATCTACGAATACTTGCGGATGCCTCCTTCTCGCAAGGTGTTTGTGCCTTCTCCTCGGAAAAAGGCTCAAACATCGGAAGAATCAGTGGACGACTGGGCCGACTACGAACATGAGAAACCGGGTGCGGCGACGCCTTATGTCTTGGAAGGCGCGTTCGACGCGAAATTCCCGGACAACGGGCGACGACGGCACTTCGAGGCGCTGGCCCACTTGATAGCATCTAGACCAATGAAACTCCCGGAGGAGTCCGTCCAAGAAGCGGCGTGGGAGTACGACATGGACATCAAGAGCGTCCAGTCGCACGAGACGCAGTCGCGGCCGATCAATGAATTTCGGGATGAGACTGGAAGGTTAGCCGCGACGGACTGGCAGTTACTAGCCCAGGACGGGAGCTACGTCCCGGCGGGGACGGAGCCGCCGCGCAAGGACTTTGGCACGGATCTCAAGCTGCCGTCGCAAGTGCCTTCTAAACCACTGAAGGTGAACTATGGCTTGACGGCGCAGCAGGCGAAGCGGTTGGGCACGGCGGAGCGGCACGAGGCCGTCTGGAAAGCGATCCGGAAGAGCTCGCAGCTCCACGCGCCGGCGGTGCTCTCGAAAGAGTTCCACAAGTGCGTCCGCATGCGCGCGGATTTAGATTACATGATCGCGCCGCACCGGAAGCGGCCGAGCCGCGCGAGCATCGGCTCCTTCGAGCAGAGGTAAGTTGTTTTTTGGTATCTTCTTCTTGTCGCGGCGGCGGCGCCACCGGTGCGCCAGTCGCCGCGGCCCGCACAAATCCGCATTTTTCTAGCGGCGGTAAGACACTAGCAATCCAAGCATGAAGCTGGGCCAGCAAGCCGCCCTCACCTTCGCCCACCGAGCGCGTCATCCGCTGAGATAGCGACAGATCCATAGCCCCCGCCGCGTTCCGCCAGCGGCGAGCCTGCGCGGGCAGCCCCGGCCGAAAGGGCAGCCGAACCTAGTGAGGCGAATTCAGCATGGACAGCCCCGATTCGTCGGGAAGCGAGGACGCGGGCGAGGGAGCGCGGACGGCGCGGCGCCGGGCCGTCGCGCGCGGCGGCACCGCAGAGACGGCCGACGCGGCGGCCGTCGAGCGCCTCGTGGAGATGGGCTTCGACCGGAGCTGGTGCGAGGCGGCGTTGGATGAAGCGGACGGCGACTTTGACGCGGCGCTCGCTACATTACTTGATACGCGGCGCCGGGGTTTGATAGGATCCGTGGCGAGAGCGATATGCGAGGCCCCGGCCCGCAACGCGGAGACGGCCGCGGCCGTCGAGCGCCTTGCGGAGATGGGCTTCAACCGGAGACGGTGCGAGGCCGCGTTGCTCGACGCACGCGGCGACTTCGACGCCGCGCTCGCTTCCCTTGGCCGCGCCCCGGTGCCGGCCCGCGCGCCGCGGCCGGCGGCCGTCGAGAAGATGGACGTCGAGCCGAAGGAGGGACGCCGGAGCACGCCCGGCGAGAGCCCCCTCGCCGGGCCGCACCGCGCGCTCGATGGTATCGGAAGGTTCGCGGACCCCGACGCTCTGAAGGCGTTACGGGTCGTGGGGAAGCGCTTCAACGCGCACTCGCGACTGCCCGCGGCGATCAGACGATGTTTCGAGAAGCGCTGGGCGGCCCGCAGCGTCTCGAAACGGGCGCGGTGGCGGCTCGAGGCCGTCGAGGCCATGGGTAGATGTTTGGGCGTCGACGCGGAAGAGTTCTTGACCAAGACATTAAAAGGAGACAAGCTGCAGGCCGTGAGAGCCGCGTCGGCCGGGTGGCTCGCTCGCATCGCGCGGCGGGCCGCTCCCGAGACCAAAAAACGCATCTTCGCGGCGGCGTGCGAGCGCTACGACGCGGAGCGCGGCCGCATGAACGTGAGGCAAGCTATTGAGCGGTCTTTTCCGGATGTTTATGAGAGCTGTGAGGAGCTCGTAAAGCAGCACCCGAAGGGCGGGGCTTTAGCTGCTTTCGTGGCCGCTACTCGCGCGGCGCGAGAAGCCCAACTAAAAAGACAACAGGAAGCGTTGAAGGCTGCTTCGGCGGGCGTCATGGGCGGCAAGATTCACTTGTTTCGCGAGTGTGCTGCTGGTTTTAGGAGGGTCCACTTCAAGGTCGATCGGGGCCGCGACGATAGCTTGAAGCTGGCCTTCGCGAACCCCTTAGAAAGGTCCGTGCTCCTGAGACGGTACGAGAGCCGCGGCTTGGTCGGAGACCAGCGGTTGGACGTCGTGGAGATCCCGCCGCGGTCCGTCAGGCACTTTGCGACTCTCGAGTTCCCGTCGTCGTGTCGAAGACGCGCGCCGCCGCCGCGGCCGGGGGCCGGGCCGCCGCCGCGGCCGCCCGCTCCAACAAACGGGCCGCCGCCGCCGCCGCCCCCCAAAGACCGCTGGGTGCTGCGCGTGCCTCCTTTAGAAGCGTGCGCGCACCCGTTGCTGGCGCCGGACCGCTGGATCTTCAACGGGTCGGGATTACTAAGGTTGGAGGCGCGGTTTAGAGGAAGGTACGACACGCGGGGCGCCCAGGACTGCCACCGCGAGCCGCCCTTTGAGTTGTGGACCTTCGAGCTGGGACCCGGCGCGTTGACGTGTAGGGTGGATCCGGTCCTCTCAAACTTCGTGACGCCCTTCGGCTACGACCCGACGCCGACCCGCACGCCGCTGGGCTATAAACCGCAGCCGCCGCCGCCGCCGCCGCCGACGCACTGGCGCCAATCCTTGAGCGACGAGCGCGCGCGCGGCATCGTGACGTCAATCAAGCCGGCCAAGAAGGCCGAAAAGAAGAACCAGCACTCCGAGTGGCTCCACCGCTACCCGGACCCCGTCCAATTGTTACCGGCGACGCGCCCGGCGAATCTGGACGTGGAAGCGCGGCCGGGCCACCCGCGCGAGTTCCTGTTCTCGGACGACTCGGAGCCGCAGCCGCGCCAGGTCTTCAACCAGTGGCCCGGCCTTAGACCCAGGGCGGAGGAGGTCGCCGCGCAAGCCGCTCAAGAGGACGATGGCGAGCACCCGCCGGGCTGGCGCGAGGCCTGGCGCGCGCTCGGGCCGCCGGCGGTCCTGGCGGCGGAGACCCTCGCCGGGCCGGCGCACGACCCGCGCCTGGCGATGAGGCCCTCGTCGTTCAACACTGGTGTCGAACCCTCTCCGGCGCCCCCGATCGCGACGGACTTGCAGCCTCCAGCGCCGCAGGAGACGGCGGCGCTGCTTGAGGAGAACAGGCGCATTTCAACGGGTCAAGTGTTCGTATTGCGGGCCACCCAGCCGCCGAACCCCGCAGCGCTGCCCGGCGGGCGCGACTACCAAGCGCCTCCCGGGACCGAAAGCATGCTCCGGGAGCAGTTGGATTACGCACGGGCGCTGGATTTCGAAAACGCCACGCTCGACGACCTCAACGAGGCCGTGGCGGCGCTCGGGGAGATCCGCGACATCGCGCTGCAGGTCCTCGGCAGCGCGCACCCGGACACGGTGAACATGGAGAACCTCTTACAAGAGGCGCAAGACGCGCTCGCCGCCCGCCAGGCAGTTCCGCAAGGACCTGAGCATGGCCGAGGACCGGCGCCGCCGCCGCCGCCGCCGCCGGGGAGCGCGTAAAAACCTTAATTCACTTCTGGAACTGAGTGCTTATTCCCTCTTCTGCGCCATCCCGTGCGTGTCGCGAAGGCTCCCGAGATACAGCAACTGCGAGGCCCGCGAATGCCGCGCCGCGCGCCGTAAGGCGAAGTGGCGGCTAGCGGCCTGTAAGACACTAGCAAGCAAGCAAGCAGCGCCGTTGTCGGCCAAAATGCGTCTAAAATGATGCCGACCAACGCTTTCGACACGTAGTTGTCACCCTTGAAGGCTGGGCCTCGATTGAAGCATCCGTGCGAGCTGCCACTCGCAGTGCTCTCCCACAACCGGAGAGCAATTGCATTCCAGTATCGTGCTAGCGTTCGTGACCGCTTTAGTACTCACATCGTGCCCACACGACCCGCAGTGCTGCAAAAAGATGCTCATAGAAGGCCTGCTCTGCATCGTGAGCCTCTCCCCCGTCCGCGGCCCCGGCCCGCGCGCGACGCGACTGGGTGCCATCGCCGACACGCTTGGACGACGATCAAGAATAGCAGTACTAATCGCACGAGACCACGAGGACGCAACCCTATCGATCAAAACGCTGGCCGAACGCAACGCGACGGGCGCTATCCAGGCGTGGGAGCTGCCGGCGGCCGACCATACACCGAGATTTAATCAGTTCCGCGCGCACGTCTATGGGTTGCGCCGGGCGCTGGGCGAACGGCACAGTTGGTTTTTTTGGATGAATGACCACACTTTTGTCATTGCGGAGAACCTGGCCTGCTATTTGAACGGTCTCTCTCGTTCTGAACCGGTCTATGCCGGGTTGAGGTTGTGGGGGCCATGCTGCGGCCTGTTCAATAGCGCGGCGGCGGGATATGCCGTAAATCGCGCGGCCGTCGGGTTGCTCGTCGCACAGTGGCGCAGCGGCCCGTCAGACGAGAAGTGCGACCCTAGTTCGAAAAAGGCGCAGATCGCGTTGTGTCTGAAGCGCTTTGACGTGGTCGCGATCGATACGCGCGAGGCGTCGGGCGCGGAACGCTTCCACGTCTACGGCCCGGTCCGCCTCGCCACCGGCGCGATTGACGACTGGCTCGTGAACAAGAAAAAGAACATTGATCCGCCAGAACCGTTCGCCGCCGACGCGTCCGCGGTGTCGTCCGATGCTATCAGTTTTCATTATGTTGCCGAGAAGGAGCACCGGCTCCTCGACCGAATTATCAGAGGCGACGCCTCGATCGACGAGAAGACGCTCGCTCCGATCTGGCCGCGAGGACGAGAAGAACTGGGCGGCTATTCGCATCCGTGGCCCGGGGCCCGCAACACGCGCGCCGCGGGGGAGGTCGTTACACTATTGCAGCGGCTCCGCGTCTGCGAGACGCCTCCCGCTATTCTGTAAAAGCACAGTTTTGTTAGTTAATCATCGCCATGGCTCAAAAGATGGGCCGGAGCAGCTGCGTCTCGAAGCGCGTCGAGAGCTCGGCGATGTGGTTCACGGCCTGGCGCCACGACGTCGCCTTGCGCGAGGCTAACCGAGACCGCTGCGCGCCCTGGGCGCTCTCGTGGCGCCATAGTTCTATGACCGTGTTCAGAGGGGCTACGCCCGCCTCGCTGTGTAACAGGGAGATGAGCCGCGACTCGCCACTATCGTCGTGCTCCATCTTATCTTTCAACCCGCCCGAGTAAATTTCCAGAAAGTTCGGGACCGTTTCGTACCCTAATTGCAATTCGTACGTCCGCAGCTCGAACGCGCAGCCTTGCACGGCGTCGAGGCCATCCTGCAAACCCGGGAGTCCCGCCTCGTTCAATGTGGCGGAGGCCTCCTTGAAGACGGAGGATTCCAAACTCTGGACGCCCTGATGGAAGAAGCGCAGCCCCTCCGTGGCCTCGCGCGCGTCCCTCGAATCATAATCCTCGAACACGGAGAGGTGGTACACGCTCGACGCGCGGCCGACGTCCACCCCGAAACTGCCCAGGTAGCCCTTGTCGAGTTTTTTACGTTGAGGCGCGTGCGCCGCGAGCATGGCCCGGTACTCCGCTAAATGTTGTGGAGCCACAACGTCCCTTTCCAATTCGACGTAGCCGAGGTGGCGTCTTTGTGAAATGCGTCGCGCCGCGGCGGCGGTGGTGCGGCGTAGGGCCAGCATCGTTGCTATGAATTACTGCTGTATCTCCTGAGCTAGTGCAGTCTCTCCTGATGCACCAGTAGCTCCTGATGCAGAGCAGTGTGTGATGCTGCAGCAAGGTTGTGCACAGATGCAGAGCCTGCACAGATGATGAGCCAGCCGCTGCAAACTCGCGCCGGTCCTTTGATTGACAGATGACGGCGTGAACACGCTCGGTAGACAGCCACGCACGAGCAGACGAGCTATGCTGCTTGGCTTGCTAGTGTCTTACTGCCGCTAGCTACGGCGCCGGCTCTTCTTTGGCTTTTACGCATGCGGTAGAGTACAATTCAAACTTCTGGCGGTCTCGGGGATCTATTCGGACAGCGGGCGCCACGCGCCGGTGATTAAATCGCGCTGGGAGCGCCCATAGAGCCCAAGCACGAGATGCCCGAAGAGGAGCGCAAAGTAGAGCGCCCGCCGTACAGCATGTACCGCAGGGCCGCGTTCGCCGTCGTCGTCGCCTGGATGGCCAAGACGCGCAGCGCATATCCTGTCATGTTAGCTCTCAAAGTCGTCGCCGCGGTCGCTTTCGTCGGAGCCGCCGGCGCCGCGATTTTCTTAATTGTTCCCAACAATGTACTGGTGCCGAGCAGCAAGTACCGCAAGGCCATCGCCGCGGTCATCCTGGCCTGGAGCGTTTATACAAGAAGCCTCTACCCGATCAAACTAGCGTTGAAAGCCGCGGGAGCGTGCGCGGGCCTCATCATAGGATTCTTCATTTTACTAGCCATAGGCGCGGTCCTCATTTTCAAATACGGCCCTACAGAAGAAGAAGAAAAAAAGACACCGTACGCGCGAGGCGCCTCCGGCGCGCCGGGCAACGTCTACGCGCCGGACGAGAAGATCGGCGCGCAGCTCGGCAACTACACGGACGCTGATTTTCAGGGACTGCTGGACAGCGTGCCCGAGGAGTACCGCCTGAAACTCATCAAAGCGCGGCGCATGCTCGAGGAGGCGGCGGAACCGGGAGAAAAGCCGTCGGACTATGAGAACGAGTCGTCGGAGCCGCATCCTTTGCAGTACTCTTTGATAGAAAGCGCACCTCTGTCCATTGCGTCCTTTCGCAACAACGAGCCTATATTGGTCGAGGTGTTTGGCTTGACGACAGAAGAAGGGCGCAAGCTGAATGGCAAGAGAGGCTGGGTCCAACGTAGAGTAGAGCACCGCCTACGGGTCTGGTTTTCGACTACTGATGATCACGCGTCATCCTTGGAAGAACTAAGAAGGACGCCGGCGTGCTTCTCGAAGAACATAAAAACGGCACACCTGCGCTTGTGCCGAAGTACCCATCAGGTGAGACCGATCACGGAACATCGACTGTTGTCCGCCCGTGCTGGAGATATGGATAATGCGACGCCGCGCCTGGGCAAGTTCAAGACTGAGGAAGAAGGGGGCTTCTTCGTCTTCTATCCGGGGTTAAGAAAAGATCCGGAGAGTTTTGATTGTTTGCGGTGCTGCCCCGCGGAGATCGGCAATTGGGGCGGCGTCTCGGATGTCTTAAGTGAAGCGGACGTGCGCCACCGCTTGCTGCAAAAGAAGTACGCGTGGGATCCCCTGAATGGCCCGGGCTGGCCCGGGATTTACGACGACAAGCGGCGACTGGGCTTGGTCCGGGCTTGCAGGGAGGACGTCGCGAAACGAATAACGTTCCGGGAAGCCTGTGCGTTGTGGTCCCAGATAGATGAGAGGATGATTCGTGAGGAGGGCTACCAGCCCTACGTGCTCATATTGAGGTGCCGAACTTCTGCCAGTACGGAGGTCTTCCGTGAAGGTGTCGAGTGGCTGGTCAATACTTGTATGAGAAACCGCATCGTATCGACGTGCGGCCTCTCTGTTATTTGTGCTACTGTGGTAAACACGACGGGGTTCCTTGTACTAGCTTCCCAGGGCGGTAGGGAGCGCTACGAACTACTAAGAGATATATGTGATGGGCCCTTCTGCTTTAGTATAGACGACCGAAGGCTAGCCTTCGAATGTAGCAGTGATGAACTGGATGAGAAGGACGTCATCGACGCCCGAGAGAAGCCGAGGAAGCGCGAGTTTCGATACTTCCGGAAGAGCCCGTGCGGCCGCTTCACGTTCACGAGCTGGTGGCCCGACGGCTCGAATTACCCCTTCGCCGATGCATTACTAGAGATGCGGGGCGACGCGAGGCCGACGCCTCCCGTTCGTGAGGAGAAGTCGAAGTTTGGGCATACGTCGCACTTCGCCTACGGTCCGTCGAACTGTCGCATCACGCCCGACATTCTCGGAATGCACGAAGACGAGGTGAGAGCAGCTAGGAAGCGCTGGGCCGAAAAAGCGGAAGCTGTGGGGCGGAAGGCCGAACCGTCGTCGAAGCCTTATACCGCGCCCGATCTTTATGGAGAGGTTGATAGAGAAGAGGCAGCTAAACCGGCGGAACATCCCGCGTCGCAACACGTCGACGACTACTTCCAGCAGCGGAAACGGGAGGCGGAAGAGCGCTACAAGCAGCAGGAGCAAGACGCGCCGAACGTGCCCTCGAGACCGTGGAAGTACCAAGATGTGCAGGAAGAGGGTTTACCGGACGACAAGCGGGCGTGGACCATGGACGGGGATAAACCACTCGAAAGTTTGTTCGAGGGTCTGCGGAAGATGGGGTGTAATGTGGAGACCGGCGGTGGCGACGGGGGCTTTCGGTTCTCGTACGGCGGTTCCGGTTCGGCAACGGCACCGTCGAAAGAGAAGCAAGAGCGCATGGCCCGGGAGCACGCGGCGACCTTCGAGGACCGCTACCCCGACGCGCCGGACCACCCGATGTTTGAAAAAGCTAGGAAGGCTGCTGAAAGAGCTAGGGAGCCCATGGTGTCCCTCGAGACGCCGTTGGACGAGTTACTGGACCCGGCGACGTCGGACGACCGCGTCATGCCTCCTCCGATTGTTGAAGAAGGTGTGCCCGAATCAAAAGAGAGCATGCCTTCCGAGCTGCGGGAAAACTACATGTAGGTGTTGTGTGTGCATAAGATGTTTGCCTGTTTTTCTGTTTCACCCCGTCGCCGCGACCCGCGATCCGACAGAGGCACCAAGCAGCAATCCTGCCTCACCAGCACGCCATCGATGCATCGATGCGATGGTTAATAAGTAGTACAAAATTTTAGGTCTCATCTAACGCCCGCGCCTCCTCTATGGCCTGCGTGATCAAGCGATCGTCCGGCGCCAGCCCGTGCTCCTTCGCTAACCGGTCGCGCTCGGCGCGCTCCTCCCTCAATCGTTTCGCGTCGGCGTGCTTTTGAGAAAGGCGCTCGAATTCTGTCACCTCGTCGTCGTCTTCACTATCATGTGTCACGTCGCTCAAATCACCATGGGCGAATTCTGGAGCCACGTTCGCGAACTCGACAGCTGAAGGCATTTGACCCGAGACGACGACGTCGTCTCCTAAACAAAGCGTCTCGACATGGGAGAGCCGCAGCGGCGCTTGCAAAGGGCCGGAAGGTGGCCGCCGCCCGCCGACGAAGAGCGGCGCCACGGTAACAACCACTTGATCGACGAGATCCGGTCGTCTGAGGAACGCGTCCACGACACTCACACCGCCCTCGACAAAAACACTGGAGATGCCAAGCGTCTTCAGCGCCTTGAGCATGTCTTCCAGAGATGTGGACGGCAGGCACATGACCTTCACGCCTCGACACGCCAAAGCAGCACCTTTTTGTATTTTCGCCATGGACCAACTTTTCGGCGGCTTCTCCTGGAAGTCGCACATTTCATCACCTCGTGTTAGTATAATGACGCGTCGCATTTGAGCTTGGCTCACGATTTTCGACGAGGGTGGTGTTGATAGTGAACCGTCCAATATGACCGCGGCGGGCTGCTCCTCGGGAGTGATGTCTTTGCCGTCGATGTCCATCCGCACGGACAGTCGAGGGTCGTCTCCTTGTATGGTACCCCGGCCGACCATTATAGCGGCGTGGGCTTTTCTTAAACCATGGGTGAGCGCCATGGACTCCTTCCCTGAGAGCATCAGTCGCGGGTCGTCCTCTCTAGCATGGGCCATGCTGCCATCTAGACCCTGGGCCCAGCTCAGCGTCACGAAGGGCTTGTCAGCGTCGTGTCGTTTTATTCGTGTTTCGATAGCTTCGACTAGTTCCCATGCCGGTTCGTTCGGGTGCGTCGGCGCGTCGCTTTCGGGGGGCGGCTGCGGGTCCTGGGCGACCCGTGGCGTTGACGAGCCGAACCAGGCGCTCATTTTTCTGTCTTGCTACTCACTGATTCGCGTCCTTCGCGTCGATGGCGTGCCGATGGGATTTGCCACTTGTAGGCCTGTCCAAGCCAGCGGCCCAGCGATGCGATGATATGACTAATCGCAGCGAGGAAGGTGCGAACGTGTCTGAGAACGTGGATACGGAGTTCAGGGACAGTGCTTACAGCCGCTGAGCGTCCGAGGTTGCTGCTTGCTAGTGTGTTACCGGGCGCTAGCTTACGCGGATCGTCAAGTGAGGTAGAACTGCGCGTCTCCTGCATCCTCGGCTCTGCACGACGGTGCGGCACGAATACCTACATATTTCGCTTGCCGCTGCCGAGTTTCGTCAGCCATGGCGCGCGCCACCCTGAGTTTGGCCTGCCTCGCCGGCGCTGCTGCATTTGTCCTCCAGCAACCTCCGCAGCTGCAAACACGCCTCGGCAAGGGCACCGCGCTCCAAGCCGTCGATTCGCTAGTAGTAGAACCCATCGCCAAGGTCGGCGGCGTCGTTAGATTACCAGGCAGCAAGTCGCTGTCGAACCGCGCGCTACTCCTCGCAGCTTTATGTGAGGGCGAGACCGTCGTGGAAAACTTACTAGCGTCGGACGATACGGAACGGATGCTGGAAGCTTTAGATGCGATGGGCGTGCAGGTGAAAGATCTTGGGGACTCGGCGGTGAAAGTGACGTCGACCGGTTCACTCAAAGCACCCGGCAAAGACCTGTTCCTGGGCAACGCGGGCACGGCCATGCGCCCTTTAGCGGCGGTGGTTGCTGCCGTCGCTGCGGTCGACGGTACGTCTTTTACTTTAGATGGCACGCCCAGAATGCGAGAACGGCCCATCTCGGACTTAATTGATGGGTTACAACAACTGGGCTGCAACGTCGAGTGCACGGTGAACGGCGAGTTCGGGGGCTGCCCGCCCGTCAAAGCGGCACCGACCGATTCAGAAGTGGACGGTGGTGTGTGCAGAGTGTCGGGCAAGACGTCTTCGCAGTTCTTATCTGCTTTGTTATTGGCCTCACCCTTACTAGCTCGTACAAAACCTCTCGAAATCCAGATCACGGACGAATTGATCAGTCAACCCTATGTGCAACTCACGATCGACCTCATGAGGCAGTTCGACGTGACCGTAGACATCGCCCCGGGGTACAAGAAGTTTACGATTGGTGCAGGCCAGAAGTACACCAATAGCAAGTTGCCTGATCAGACTTATTTTGTAGAGGGTGATGCGTCCTCGGCTTCCTATTTCCTAGCTGCTGCTGCGATGACCGGCGGCGACCTCACTGTTGTGGGTTGTGGGTCCTCCAGTACGCAGGGCGACGTGCGGTTCGCCGAAGTTTTGAAAGATATGGGCGCGCGCATACAGATGAATCCCACCAATATAACCGTGGTGGGCGGTCCCGCCAAGCTCAAAGGCGTTGACGTCGACTGCCTCGATATACCGGACGCGGCCATGACACTAGCGTCGGTAGCGTTGGTGGCCGAGGGCACGACCACAATAAGAAATGTCGGGAGCTGGAGAGTGAAAGAGACGGAGCGCATGAAGGCGATTGTTGCTGAAACTTCCAAATTCGGCGCCGCCGTGACCGAGCAGCCGACGACGTGCATCATCGAGCCGCCCTCGACCATCAAGCCCAACTGTGAAATAGAGACGTACGACGACCATAGGATCGCCATGACCTTCGCGCTGGCCGCGTGCGCGGGCGTGCCCGTCAAAATATTAGACCCGGGCTGCACGTCCAAGACGTTCCCGACGTACTTCGAGGAGCTATCGCGGGTGACGTTAAATGAGGACGGGTCGAAGCGGTCGCGCGTGAAAGCCTTCTTGAAGAAACTAGCGTTCTGGAAGTAAGTTACTCCCTAGAGCCCCTTGGTCTTGTTCTGCTGCATGGCTGCTTGTTTCGCCGCGATCTTCTCGGCCATGGTCATGCGCTTCTTCGGCGCCGGCGGCGGCGGCGGCGGCGGTAGGTCGTCGTCGCCCGGCGCATCATCAGGAGGAACGTCGTCATCTCCTAATGCCGCGGTTCTATTTCTCAAAGAAGCCATAATATCGGCATCCGACTCGGCCTTCCCATCCACCTGCATGTACTCGGCCTCCTCCTCCTGCACTTTTTTGTACGCTTTTTTGATGCGCTTGATCTCCTTTTTTTGGATCGCGCCTTGTCGAGCGCTCGTGAAGAGGACGCCGAACACGACGGCCGGCAGGACGATCTTCATCGATCCGCTATCGGCGCGCATCTTGTCCATCTCCTCCTGCTGGTAGCCGACGTAGGCGAGCGCCGGGTGCACCGATGCTAATAATGGGGAGACGGCCGTCGTCCAGACCACGGCCTTGGCTAATCGTTTTGTGGTTTGCGCGTCGGGCGCGCGCTCCCTTATGTAGTTGACGGCGCGTTTCACGCCTTTTGGTGGCGCTGCTAAGTAGCGTAGTGCTCGCTTGCCTCTCGACTCTGTAGTGGCCATGCGCAGCACGCGGCTCGGCGGTGCCAGGCGCCGTTGCGGCGGCGCGAAGGCCGCGACCAGGGCTGCTATTAGTAAGACGCGCATCTTGGTGCCACTTGTCACTACCTTGAGAGAGCAAGTTACGAGGCAGGGTCGGTGCGACGACGTTGTTTTGCGACGACCGGCGACGCAGCGGACTCGCAGCGATGCAGAACTGAGGAGCTCTTCACTCCTTGCACAAGAGCGACGGCAGGAGCATCAACCTCAAAGCCAAGCTGCTACGCTAGCCTGGGACACTAGCACGCGTTTTTGCTGCGATGCTTGGTACGCCTGACGCAGCACGCCACCTCTCAGAAGACAGCTGCCAGCGATACGTCTTGGCTAACCGCTCTGAAGACCTCAGTGCTTGACTGCCCAGGCCAGTGCAGCGGAATCCGTGCTACGCGAGCTCGCAATTCCTGTAGCCAGCTCGAGAGTGCGTCCGAGAAGCGCTTACTCCACTGCCCCATTCGTTCCTAAAGGCGTTTGATCTGGCACAGAGTTTAAGAGAGCATCCAGCCAAGGAGAAGCTTTTTGCTGCAGAGGCTGTTACACGAAGATACGCGGAAGAACAACGATGGACGACGACGATCGAGGACCGGCGCCCACGGGTTTCGTTGGAGGCGCGATCCCAGAGGCTGCCAGGCGCGCCGCGACGCCGCAAGCCGTGCGCGAGTGGGTCGAGCAGGTGAGCCAGCAGCTGGCCCGTGACGAACGGCGCCAGCAAGCGTTCGTCAGGGGCCAGCGAGACGAGGCGCGCGAGAGGATACGGCGCCAAGAAGAGGCGCGCGAGGCGCGCGAGGCGCGCGAGACGCTGCGGAGACGGCGCCCTGCCACGCGCAGCCAGACCGCGGCGACCGCGGCCCAGCCAGAGGAAGGCGACCAGTGCCGCATCTGCTTCTCCGGCGCCGAGGACGGGAAGCTCATATCACCCTGCAAATGTGACGGCACCCAAAAATACGTCCACGAGGAGTGCCTGCGGAAGTGGCAGCGGACCTGTGCGGGCACGCGGAAAGCCAAATACTGCGGCGTCTGCCGCGCGCGGTTTGATCTCGCGCCGCCGGCGGAGCCCTGGTCCAGTCGTGGACTGTGTGGAAATCAAAATTGTACGGCGCGTTCACGCCATCGACGCGACGCCAGCTCGATGGCGTGGCGGTGTGGATCTCTCACGACGCGATTCAGCCAGCACGGTCGCGTTGTCGCCGAGCAATGAATTAGTGAAGAATTGTCGGGTGCACCCGACGCACTGATTGATTGACACACAGGTCGTGGATGGCGCTTCGTCAAGTGGTTCCTGAGGCACACGGCGACGTTCGTGGTAGCGTTGCTGGGGACGGCTGCTGGTATGGCGCGGCCGATCGTACTCATAGCGCCGATGGTGGGAATCGTCGTGACCTGTGTGGAAATCAACCAGTTAGGTTTCTGTCGCGTCGATGGCGTGGGTCGCCTTGATTTGATTTTCACACAGGTCGTCTACTGGTTCTGCGCGATCCGCATCGTGCACCGCGGCGACGGGCGCGTGGCGATCATTCGTAATGGGAGGCCGTTCCGCGGCGTCCGGGCCGGCCGGTTACTCATCAGTCGCCACATCGAGCACGGCGTGTTTGGGAATTCCGTCGTGTTGTTGACGGAGCACGACCACAGGAGGGGGAGCTTCGGGCTGGTCCTCAACAAGCGGGAGTTCCGGGGGGTGGTCGAGTTAGATGAAAGGAGAGATGATTTGCGCGGCTTTTTTGTAGGACGAGGCGGCCCCGTCGAAACGAGGGAGGCCGTCACGATGCTCTATAGGGCCCACTTGGGTCCGACGCCCCCGCACATCGCCCAGATCACCGTACCGGTCGTGGGCGATTTACCGGAGGGCGTGCGAGGCTGCACGTTCGTCGACGGCGGATACGGCGACATGTGGCGCGACGCCGACGCCGCGGCGGGTTTGTTAAGGGAGAACGGTGCGCAGACGAAGGACGCCATCTTCGTGACTGGCTACGCGGGGTGGGGGCGCAACCAATTGGACGGCGAGGTACGCGCCGGCGCATGGAGATTGGTGGACGCGGACGCGGACTGGATCTTTCCCGACATCGATGATAGGGCGGACCTGTGGGCGCAACTTACCCGGGAGGCGGAGGAGCAGGCCGCGCCGGGGGCGAGGTAATCTTTTTTGTGTATCATTGTTACGGTGCTAGGGCTAGTGGGCGGAGCAGGATATTATTTTTATGGTGCTAGGACTAGTGGGCGGAGCCCCTGGGGGGAAGACACCGCGCGGAAAAGTGCGCGGATTTCTAGTGTGTACAAGACGCTAGCAACGAAATTTTTCGGCTTTTTTGAGGATCCGATAGCGACGCAACTGGAGGGTTTCACTACCTGTTGGACACCACGGGCTCTCTGCACGACCTTCTGCAAGCGCTCGTGACCCCGAGCGATCCGCGGCACTCTACCCTCGGCAGCCTGCACGGCCAACCGCTATTAGACAGCCGACGCGCGGCCGTGACGCCGGCCAGCTCTGCACAACCCCTCGGCAGCCAACGATAGGCAGCCGCCGCGACGCCGCCGAGGCACGAGCCAACGAAAACAAATGGACCAGTTCGAGCGCGCCGCGACGCGCGCCATCGTCACCTGCGGCCCGAAAGAAGCCGTCGAGCGATTGGGCGTGAACGCCGACGACGGCCTCGCGGCCCAAGAAGTTGATCGGCGGCGCCAGATCTCGGGCCCGAACGAGCTCGCGAAAACGGAAGAGGAGACGGCCTGCGCGAAGTTCCTGGAGCAGCTCAAGGAGCCCCTGATCTTGTTATTGTTCGCGTCGGCGGTGGTCTCCTCGTTGCTAGGCCAGTACGACGACGCTATTAGTATCGCGGTCGCGGTCTTAATCGTGACGACGATCGCCTACATCCAGGAGAGCAACTCCGCGAGAACTTTAGAAGCTTTGGCCGGCTTGGTGCCGCCTCGATGTCTTGTAGTTAGATCAGGCCTACCGGCGGCGGACGTGGCCGCTGCGGATCTAGTTCCGGGAGACGTCGTGGTCATCTCGACGGGAGATCGCGTCCCGGCGGACTGTAGGTTAGTGGAGGCCGTGGAGTTGGTCGTCGACGAGTCCTCGCTGACGGGCGAGAGTGAACCCGTCTCAAAAAGTAGGGACTGGACCGGTGATTTACCGACGACGGACCAAGTGCCTTTGGCCGAATGCCGCACGATTCTGTTCGCCGGTACGTTCGTTCGGTTTGGACGAGGGCGAGCTGTGGTCATCACGGTCGGAGCGAAGACCGAGGTCGGCGCCGCCGCGCAAGAGTTGGAGTCGCTGGAGCCGGGGAGAACTCCTCTCCAGCAGGGCATGGACGCTCTGGGACGGAAACTTTCTGCCGCCTCCATCGCGGTGATCGTGGTTATTGGCTTGGTTGGTCTCCTCCGAGGCGAATCTTTGTTAGGTGTATTCACAGTCGGCGTTTCTTTAGCAGTAGCAGCCATACCGGAAGGTTTACCTATCTGTGTCGCGGTGACATTGGCGTTAGGTGTCATGAGAATAGCCCAGAGGAACGCGATTGTCAAAAGACTGCCGGCGGTCGAAGCGCTCGGTTGTGCCGATGTCCTCTGCTGCGATAAAACAGGAACGCTCACGCAGGGTGCGATGAAAGTCGCCGAAGCGAAATGTGGTGCCTGGTCCCTTCGGCGAACGTTAGATGGGAAATGGGAATGTAGGAGAGATGGTGACAGAGAATGGCGCACGGATTTAGGCCTACCGGGATCCATCGAAGCGTGCTTCGACGCGTGCTGCCTTTGTTCGAATGCTACGGTCCAGCACGGCAATCCGACCGAAGTAGCTTTGTTAGCAGCTGCGGAAGAGCTAGGAGTTGTGGATAGACGATCTAGGACAACCCGAGTCAGCGAAGTCGCCTTCTCCTCCGAACGGAAACGCATGGAAGTCCGCGTCAAGGACAAGAACGGCACGTTCACCTATGTCAAAGGGGCCCTCGAGTCGCTCAACTTCGACGCGGAGCAGAAATGGGCCGATGAAAACTCGCAGATGGCCGTGCGCGGGTTACGGGTTTTGGCGTTGCTGAAATCGGATGGCAGGACGACGCAGCTTTTGGGTTTGGTCGGCTTAGCTGATCCGCCCCGCGAGTCCGCGCTCCAGGCCGTGACTGAACTCCACGAGCGAGGTACTCGGGTGGTCATGCTGACGGGCGACGGGCGGGAGACGGCCGTCGCCATCGCCAAGAAAGTAGGTATTCTAGGTGATGGTTTAGTACTGTCAGGCTCCGAACTCGATCAATTAGCTTCTGGTAGTCTGAAGGCCTCGGATCTGACGGACGAAGATACCCCCGGTGGTACGCTTTTTTGTGGGTCGCCTCGAAGGGATCCGGATCGAGTTTCATCTGTCGTTCAAAGAGTAGCTGTTCTATATCGTGTCTCCCCGAGGCACAAGTTGGCTGTCGTACGACTCTTAAGGCAGGCGGGAAGAGTGGTCGCGATGACCGGCGACGGCGTGAACGACGCCCCGGCACTCCGCGCGGCGGACGTCGGCGTGGCGATGGGCAAGATAGGTACGGACGTGGCCAAGGAGGCGGCGGACGTCGTTTTGGCTGATGACGAGCTCGGATCGATCGTCGCGGCCGTGGACGAAGGGAAGGCCATCTTCCACAACATCCGGAACTTCCTCACTTTTCAACTCTCGACATCTCTAGCAGCATTGGGGATTGTCGCCGGCGCCAAGGTGCTAGGATTGCCTCCACCTTTGAACCCGACGCAAGTGCTCTGGATCAATATTATCATGGACGGGCCTCCCGCGCAGTCGCTGGGCGTCGAGCCCTGCGATTCGGCGGTGAAGTTACAACCGCCGCGAAAGCGGGACGAGCCGGTCATCACCGATAAGATGGCTCGAAGAGTACTTAGCAGTGCAGCGTTGGTCACGGCCGGAACGTTGTACGTCTTCTCGTCGGAGTTCGCCAAGGACGGCGTCGATAGCAGCACGAGGCACGACACGACGATGACCTTCACGACCTTCGTGCTCTACGATATGGTCAATGCCCTGACGTGTCGGTCCGATGTGGCCTTAGTTGGTACGTCTCGGTTGCCCGTTTTTGCGAACAAGGCCTTCGTCGTTGCTATAGCTTGCTGTTTGGTGGGGCAGCTACTCGTAGTCTACACGGCGTTCGGGCAGCGCGTTTTTGGGACGGAGGCGCTGTCGATGCACGACGTCGGGGTTTGTGCCTTTTGGGCGTCATTGGTGCTACCGTTGGATATCTTGCGGAAGCTGAACCTGTTCGGCAACCGGATGGGCTGGATCGTCTCCTGGGGCGCGTCGGCCCCGTCGAAGAAGGAAGATGATATTGAAGAGGGCTTCATGGAGCGGAAGAACTCGCTGGGGGTCGTGTAATTCCTTGGTTTAGGATGTATGATTCAGGCCCACTTACCAGCGGGAGGAATGGGGAAAGGACTCATCGGCCGTCGGCCAGGATCGCGCGCAAATGCGCGAGCGCCCGCTGCGCGGCCCGCAGGTGGTGCGCGTCCTCGCCGGAACCTCGGGAAAAGGCCGCCGCGTCGTCGGTCGCGCGCGCCGCCGCGTGGACGGCGCGCAGGCCGTCGGCCTTGACGAGCCCCCGGGCCTTTTCCGAGTGGTGCACGAGGGCCCACAGGGCCGTCGCCGACGCGCTCACGACGGCCGGCGGCGCCCGCAGCGCGTCCAGCAAGAAGGACACGAGGGGAGGCTGTGCTAAAATCCTCCCTTTGTTCCGTCTTAATAAAGCCAGGTTCCTCAGTAATGATGCTGTTCTCGCCCGGGCGCCTGGATACAACGGCTCCCTTGTAGGTGTATAGTCGACACCTCCAGGAGAACTGTATGATCTGGCCTGAGGCGCGCCGTAGTAGTGGCACAAATCTAGCAACAACTCGGCGGTCTGCGGCTCATCTAATAAAGCTCGTTGGGCGTCAGGATACATCGTCGCACTCACTAAGGTACCCAGCAACGCCTCGGCTCTGGAATTCCTCGACGACCGCACGGTGTAAGAGACGCGAGACGCGGGCGCGTGCGCCGCCGCGGCCAACCTCCGCAACGCGACGACGGAGTCCCGCACGAAGCCACCTTGGATGACCGCGTTTCGACAGGGCGCCTGGGCTAATTTAGCTAAGGCCGCACAAGCGACGGCGCAGCGCTTCGACACTACTAAAGCCGTCGCGTCCCTGTCGCGCGCCGCGGCGGGGCTCACGGCCAGCTCGCCGCGGACCGCCGAGTCCATCAAACATCTAGCTAAAGAGTGGTCGCCCGCCGCCCGCCGCTTCGACGCGCCCGACGCCGCCACGGCGACGCAGCCTTCGTCCCCCGCATTGGCCAACGCCAACGCGCAGCGGTTCAGCGCGTCCAAGGCGTCGGACCCGGGACCGTTGGTGTCGTCTTCGAGGGTCGACGCGGCCTTCACGAAGGGCCAGGCCCTTCTCAATGTTGAGGCGAGCGCCGCGAGATTCATCTCCCGGAAATCTTCGTCGTCTCTAGCGCCCCTTCTTAGCGAGGCCGCAACGACTCGCGAATGGGCCGCGACCGTCCTGCAAGCCTTGGAGTCGACGGTCTGCACCGGGTGCGACTCGGCGTGTCCTCCACTTGTAGCTAATTCGGCGGCGTTCGATAGTGCTACCAACCGTCGCTCAATCGAGCAGCCGTCCGTCCGCGCGCGCTTTCTACATGCTGGCGACGCATCTAGCACGGCAGCGAAGGCCGCGCCGCAGGCCGCGTCCGCTTCCGAAGCGTCACTATTTTCGTCGGGCCCCTCGAAGGGCGCCGACGCGACCCTTTGCGCGTCCCTTCTCATGAGCGCCGCACCGAGCGCGTCCAATCGGGGCTCGTCCAACGCGCGACGCCATCTAGGCGAGGCCACGACGGCGTGCGCCGCTCTCGCTGCCGCCGCGATCGTCGCTCCCGACGTTTTGGAGGCAATGATCGTGGCGCACGCCGCCGCAACTATCAAAGGGAACTTCCCGTCCACTCCTAACGCGTCCGAGGCCCGCAGCGCGTCGCCTTGGGCGTCGACGTCGCCCGCAATCAATATAGAGAGGCACTCGGCCGCCTCCGTAAAAGATACAGTAGCTGTTGCTTCACCGGCCGCGATTCTAACGGACGCGCCCGCGAGGCACTGGACGCACTTGGCGACGCCGTCCGCACCCAGGACGGCGTCCCGGCCCTTGTGTAGTGTAACTAGGGCTCGTAAGGCCCGCCACGCTCGGGCGGAAGCGGCGTCCGCGCTCTTCAGCGCACCTTCTACTAGACGTTGCGCCGCGAGCGACGGCAGACCATCACCTGAAGGTACGCCGCCCCGAAGCGCGTGGCGCCACGTTCCTAAATCCGCCGTAGCAATAGTCTGGGGCACCAATCCTAAAGTAGCGAGGTGCTGCGCATCAATCCTAATCTCGCCGATCCTTTCGGATGCCTTCGTGGCTAGCATACAGGCCTGCTTGCGGTTGACGCCTCCGACCGAAGCTAGCACGGCGCAGTGGCGCGCCACACTCTCCTTTAATGGAGAGTAACCGGATGCTTCCGGCCGTTGCGTTGGTGGTGGTGCCACGGTCAACGCGAGCGCGAGGTGGCAGGCGCCCGCCGAAAAGGCGGGGTCCTTCTTGGTGTCTTCGCTCAAGGCTCTTAAAGCTCTCTCTGACGCATTGGCGGCGTGGGCTTCTCTTCTCGAGGGCGTGACTAAGGCTGCTAGCAACGTGCAAGCAGCGCCTCGAACACAAGACGCTTCTGTGTTGTCGGACGCGCATCGACCAGCCAAGTGCGCCGCATCCAAGGGGTCTCCTTCTCTCACTAGAAGATCGTAGCCGAAGTCGAACGACGCGCAGTCCGCCGCCAACAGGTACGCGGCGGCTCTGCATTCTGCACCGCGGTCGCATAGTAGTCTAGAGAGCCAGACCATGTTCGGCACTCCCAGGATATCTCCATCAAAATATGCTGGTGGACTCGATGGAGACGAGGCGATATGGCGAGCTTGCTTCCCGAGCTTTCGCAGGCCGCGCAAAGCACTTACCAAAGCGTTCCTCCCGAAGAACGAGTCTGGAGGGGAGCACGCCGTCGGCGCACATAATCGTATGAAGGTCTCCGCGAGTCTTCGCCTCACGACGTACTCGTTCGGCGCCAGTCTATCCAATAATAGCGTCGCGGCGGCAACGGCGGCGACCGTGTCTTTTGAGGTTGAGTTGTGTAACGGCCCCTTGTCCAGTAACCTTATAAGTAATCGCTCGGCGTCGTTCGAGTCTAGGGCGAAGCGCGGCGCCTTTTGACATAGAGTACTGAGGAAGCTACATGTAGACGAAGGTAAACCATCAGACTCGCCTTGGAGTCCAGCGGGTGCGACGACCTCGCACGCCGCCTGCGTCAGATCCCGCCATCTCGCATCCAACGGATCTAAGGAAGACGCGACCGCGTCCAGCACACCTAATGTAGCCCTCAAAGACCTCCGTTCCTTCCTCCCTCTAGGTTGCACGCTGAGCGGCCTTTCAAACGCGCGCGCCCAGTCCCTCTCGATGATGGTCTTCGTGGCGTGGTGCCTATCCGTAACTAAAGCGGAGAGTAAACCATGGACCGCGTCGTCGTATTCTCGTCGAGACGTCGCCGACGCGCACTTCTCGAGGAGCTGCTCGACACTTTGGTCGGCGGACGTGCCGCCGTTCGCCAGGGCCGCCAGCGCGGACCGCGCGGCGGCCGCGCCCGCCGCTTTCGATGGCGTCGTTTCCGGAGACGCGTCTGATGACGCGAGGCGCCAACCAAGCTTTGCGCCGCAGCTCTGGCCGACGGGCGCGAAGACCTCTCCCAGGTTCGCGTCGAAGGGCTTTTCCGAAGAAGCGTAACTTTCACCATCACTAAACGCGATGGCCGACGCGCAGGCGAAGAGGCACGCCCGCGCGCCGCGGTCGTCCCACATGGAATCATGATCGTCTGGTGCTACAAACGCTGCTCTAAGGACCAAATCTAAGAGCGACCCCTCGTGCAACGCCGGTAGTCGCCAACATAACCCCAGTAAGACTCGAGCCGCCGCTCGGGCTCGGGCCCCGAAGGGCTGATCTCCGAGCGCGCCCGCCGCCGCCGCGGCCGCCGCCGCTAAATCCGGCGACGCGTCCAGGCACCCGTCGTAAGCTAACAGAGCGTCCCTCAATTCCCTAGCGGCGACCTCGCTCGGCAGGAAGTCCGACGACGCGGCACAGCGCGCGTAGGCCCTCGCGAGCAAGTCGAGCTGCTCCCCGTCGATGCTTCTCTTTATGATTTCCGAAGATGCGTCTCTTCGGGAAAGTTCGGCCTCCACTAACGTGTCGGGTGCCCTCGCTCGGACATCCAATCGCTGGGACAGTTCTAGAGCCGCCTGCCGGCGCGGTTCCTGTTCCCTCGCGAATAACGCTCTTGCCAATGAACTAATAGGATTCGAGTCGGCGCACAATCCCCTCAAGCCCTGCGCTTCGAGGTAGGGCGCGTCTTCACCAATAAACGCTCCCCTGGGAGATAGAGCCGCGGCATCTCTCACAAGTTGCCGCGACGCCGCGCGGCACCGTTCATCCGTATCAAACGCTCCGACTCTGCATAGCCACCTTCTTATAGAAAACGCTTCGTCCGACAGGAGTCGCTGCCTTAACACTTGGGCGCGCCACGGCGAGTCCGACGAGGCCAACCGGTACGCGGCGCGCCCCGGGTCGGGCCTCATCAAGTTCTCGGCGGCCCAGATGGACGCGTCGGGCGGCGCGACGCAGGCCGGCGCCGTTTCCGCTAGTAACGCCTCCGTGGCGGCGCGTCTCGTATTGAACCGTTGCAGTAATGCGAGGACCACTCCACTAAGTTGCGCGTCCGGCAAGCGAGACCACGCATAAACACAACAAGCGGCGCAGTCCTCGCCGATCGACGCTCGTGACGGCGGGTTGTCGGGCATGAGCACGTGCGACGCTCGCACGCGCGCTTCCGGGGGTAGTGATGAATCGACCATGGTCATTTGTGTGGAAGGGCGCTCGTCCGGTAAACTTAGTACGACATCTAGGGACGCTCTACATTGACTGGCTAGCATCGAACCGTCTCCAGACCACGCGTCGCCCCTAAGTAAAGCGGAGAGCAAGGGCGCCGCGCCATCTAATGCCGCATTGTGCGCTTTATCCGCCGCCCGCAATTCATCCTTCCCGACGAAGCCGAGTACTGCGAGCGCGGGTCTCAGAGCGTCGCCTCTTTTTGAGGCATCGACGACTCGCAATCGAGCTCTTCTCCTCAGATTCGCGGGAGGCGGGACATGTGCGCTCCGTCTAGCTAGACCCGCTAACAACGACGCGGCCAGTCGTTCCACGAGAGCATCTCCGCAAGATGCTGCGGCCGCATCGAGCGCATGCAAGCATCTCGATACTCGAGAACGTGACAATGCCGGTGATGTTTTCTGGAGAGTCATGGGCTCCACCACAAAAGGCACGGATGCCATGCAGACCCGTCCGGCCAGGTGTCTCGTGCGAGCGTCGTTCGACGCTAGCAGAGGCGCCGCCGCTTCCAAACAAGCACCACAAGCACCACCTAACGACAAAGGCGAGTCGCGGTGGGCGCTCCGCCTTAGTGGATCGGCCGTCGTCTCATCATCATCATCTGGGACCACAACATGCCCGAGACGCTTCGGGTGTCTTCTCTTGAAGGTCTCGAGGGCCGCATCAAGCAGTAAACGTTCGTCGTCCGTCCGCGCGTGGATGGGCGGCGCTTCACAAGCTGATGAAGCGTCGCACTGCAGCGGGCAATCATACGACGAGAGCTTTTCTAGTATGGACGCGAGCGCATCTAGTGCATCACGTCTAACTTGTTCGACGAAGCGCGCGGGGCGGTCGTTGGCCGGTGACGCCGGCGAGGCCGCGATCGTCACCAAGCACGCTAGGACACGTGGTCTTTCCAACCAGACCGCCGCGGGTAGATCTGACGCCGCGTTATCTCTGAGAGCCGCCAAAACGACCGCCGCTCGAGCGGACGCGGCGGCGTCGCCCCGTCTACTTCCCAAGGCCTGCGTCGCCTCCTCGACGCGCTTCTCGATATCTAACACTCGCCGTTCATCGGCCCGACAGAGCTCCGGCGCCGCCGGACGCCAGCCCCTCTCCAGTCTCGCTCTATCGGTGACCACCTCCTCCACTTCGGGTTCTTCTTCTTCCTCCTCCTCCTCCACGTCCGATTCCTGCCTCATGACTTCGACGGGCGAGAACTTCGGTTGGCGCGGCGGTGGGACAGGCGTCTCGGGCAGCGCGCCGGGCGTCCGTAAAGCCGCCGCCAGTAAATCTTCGACCGCTCTGGACGGGACGTCGAGCCGCTCCCGTAACGCTTCGAGCCGCGCGACGCCGTCGCAGCTCCGTAGAGCCGCGGCGCCCGCACCGTGCGTCTCGACGACCGCCAGCAGCAGCGCTATCGCCGTGTTCAGGCTTTCCACCGTCGGTTCGTTCACTTCGTGCTCCGCTAACGTCAACGAGTGCGCGACGACGTCGTGGGCCGGGAGGTCGCTCAAACGAACGAGGCCCATCTCGAGCTTCGACTTCACGTTTTGTAAAGCGCGGCGGCGCACGGCGCGCAGCGGGTGGCTCAGGGCCGGCAGCGTCTGGCGGACGCGCGCGAGGGTGTCGTTGGCGTCCATTGTGAGTCCGCGCGCTCGGTTTTGCAGTGCGCGGTGCTGCGCTCTATTGGTTTCACGACGTAAGGGCGAGAGGCGGCAGCTGCGCTGCTCTGCTGTCTCAAGAAGACCAGTTTGCGCAGCGGCACCCTGTCCGCAGCTCCAATATATATTTGCGTAAGGCGGCGGCGGCTCTCAATGTTCAAAATGTATATTGTAAAAGTACCTTATACCTCGACCCCCCCCGCCTCGGCATAACTATCGACCTTAACTTTGGCTTGCCTTTGGTTGAAGCCTGACACGGCAGAATAAAGATGATGGCTCGACGAGCCGCGAGCGGCAGGCCACAGCCTTTGCGGATATTTTTCTAAGGCCGCATCGAAAACGCGCGGAAACGCACGCGCAAACCTTTTGATTGCCGGCAGAGCGTCAAGCGCGCCGCCGCGAGCGCGCCCGCCCGCGCGCGCGGCCGTCCCGCGGCGCTCCTGACCCGCGCAGCCGCGCGGCGCTCCTGTACATAAAACATGGTCCAGCTCTCGGACCGCGCGCGCGGCGTCGCGATCGCCGCCGCCGGCGTGCTCTGCGTGACGCCCGACGCCGTTTTACTAAGATGGGCGCAGACCCAGGGCGCGAACACATCGTCCATCCTCTTCTGGAAGTTCTTCTTCGTGTTCTGGTTCACGTGTGCCTGGGTCTTTTACGTCGAGAAGAAAAGCGCACCACCTGAAGGTGTTATTAAATCATTATACGAGCGCATAAAGACGGGCCCGAAGCACTTCTGGGCCGCGGTCGGTTTACAAATATCGTTAGATGTCTTATTCTCGCTGGCCTTCTTAATAATAGCGGCGGCGCGAGTCATGATCTGGTACTCGCTAAATGTGCTGTGGAGCGCTATTTTAGGATGCGCGCTCCTGGGCGACGTGTTACCTAGGAGGACCATCGTCACGTGCATCTTCGCGCTGGGATGCATCGCGATGGTCTTCGGGCCGGAACTGGCCACAAAAAAAGGCAGGGAAGGCAGCCCCTGGTGCGACCTCGCGGCGATCTACGTGGGCGTGGCCGTGGCCATCTACCTGATCATCGTGAGGCACGCGGCTCGAGAAAGGCCTAGAGTACCGATCACGTTCGCGACGACGGTCGGCGCCCTGGCCGCCTTCGTCCTCGTGTCCCTGTCTACGTTAGTGACAGGAGATCGTATAGTACCAAAGGTCTCGTCTCCGGGATTGTTTTATCTCTGCATGGCGTTAGATGGGTTCGCGATCGCGGGCATCTTCGTCGCGTTCTCCATCGCGCCGCGCTACATCACGGGCGCGGAGGTGTCTCTCTGTAGTCTGTTGGAGACGGTTCTTGGGCCTTTGTGGGTCTTCCTCATCTACAACGAACGGCCGGGGCCCTTCACGCTGGCCGGTGGTTTACTGTTGATTGGCGCCCTCTTCGTCCACGAACTGCTGGCGGCGCGCGAGGCCGTCCAGCGGCGCGAGCGCGAGCGGCAGGGCGCCGCGGCGTCGCTGCGGGCCATGGAGGGCCTCGTCGGCGACGCGAAGTCCCCGGACACGACCCTCTCGGACGGCACGGGCGACGGCGCGCTCTCCGAGCTGCCGTCCGAGAAGACCGTCTCCGTCGCCGCGGACACGTCCTCCCTGGACTTCTCCGTGGCCGCGAACTCCGTCTGACGATTCCTCGTCCGCCGACTCGTCCGTGCTGGTACGCGTCGCTCACCAACCAAAGCTGATCTCCCCTCCGCTGAAGTCCCTCTCCTACTAAATTCGCAGATTATATATTCCGTCGATCGACGACCGTCGCGGCCGCGATCTTCGCCCGCAGTTGTTCCAGGTGCGGGTTCCAGAGCGCGTCCACGAGCGCCCCGAGGCGGTCGATGTGGTCGGCGACGCGCGCCGACGCCGGCCGCGCGTCGCCCGGCGCGTAGGCGCGGCGCATCTCGTCCAATAACGCGGCGTGGTGCGTTCGCACGCGGTCCGCGGCGGCGGCGATGGCGTCGTCCGAGGGGTCCTCGAGATTCTCCCTAAAAGTAGAGACGGGGCCGTCGAGCGCGAGCGCCGCCCGCAGGCGTTTTTTACAAGCCTCCCGGAAGTCGTCCTCGTCTTTCAGAAACCGCCCGAGCGGCAGCGGCGCGTCGAACCGTCGATACGTCTCGACGGCGACCTCGCGGAGCATCTCCGGGTCGTCCAACGGATCATAAACCGTCCGCCGGCCGCGCGCCGCGATGCGCAGGCTGTCGAGCGACAGCCCAAAATTCGACGTCGGCGCGAGCCCGAACGTGAGGTGCAGCGACGACGTATTCGCCGTCGCGGTCGCATGCGGGAAGCCCGCCGGGACGTAGAGGACGTCCCGAGCGTCGAGCACCACATCCAACATGCACGGAAGGTAGCGCTCGTCCAAAACGTCAGTCCCCTTGCCGCGCGCGAAGGGGTCCGCGTCCGGTTCGAGGGGCGGGTGCGGCGGCGCGAAGACGCGCCACCGCTTCGCGCCGCCGCACTGGACGACGAAGACCTCCTGGCGGTCCGTGTGTGCGGGGGCCGCCTTCGCCACGTCCTCGCCGGTCAGGTAGACGTTCAACCCCACGGGCTGCTCGAAGGCGTCCAGCGCCGCGCGGCAGGCGCCGCCGAGCAGCGCCGGAAACGCCACGCCACCGTGATTCAAAAGGACGCTCGCGCTCGACGAGGACGCGCGCAGTCGTCGGCTCGGTCGCGCGTCGTCGTCGAGCGCGACGTTCGTCCAGCCCTGGGTCGCGCCGTGGGCCACGCGCGCCGCGTCGTCCAACGTCGACGGGTCCGCGTCGACGGCTGCTGACAGCGCGTCAAGCGTGAGCGCGTCGGCCGGCGCTATTCCTTTGAGCACGCACGGCTTTTGACGCCACGCGTCGCGAATTTCGGGCCTGGCGGCGAGGTCCTCCCAGAAGTCCTGCCAGGCCGCATCGCTGGCGCGCCGCACCGTACGCTTGCGTGACGGCTGGGGGCTCTGCCAGCCGGTGCAGAGGCTGCACGCAAGCAGCGCTGCCAGGAACCTCATCAGCACGATAGATGGGAGTGCTGGGATAGCCAGTCGCGCTTCAAAGGCAATTCATTTGGTAAAACACTGCCTCGCACTTCAGTAGAGATAATGCTAGCGGCCAGTAAGACACTAGCAAGTGTAAAAAGGAGCTCGAGTCAAGCCCGGCAGTCACCGCTACCTGCCCGCGGAACGCGAAACAAACGGTCAACTAGGCTCATGAATCTCACGACCTAGGTCTCGGTCGCGAAACCCCGCTCAAAAACGCCCTGACAAGGGTAACTCGGATACTAACTCCGAGGAAGGCCGTGGGAATATCGACGATGTGCGCCCGCGTCGTCCCCGCGCTGCTCTGCGCGGCGGCCGCGGCCGCCACCTCACACGTCGTCGACAACTTCACGTCAACAGAGGGCATGTTCACACTGACGTCGCAAGTCCCGCCGGTCTAGGCCGGCACGTGGACGGCAGGCTACTCGCCTCAAACCAGAGCGAAGCGCGGCGCGCGTGTGGTAGTTGAGCCCGGCCGCCTCGTGCTGGACGAAGGCAATAGCTGGACCGGCACCGTGGAAGTCTCTCTAGGCGCGTCTCCATTAAGGGGCGCGGTCTGGGCGACGCCCCGAGCTGAAGATACTGCTGGTCTCGACGTCGCCTTCTCGCCGGAGCGCGTCGTCCTCTATGACTCCGATTCTCGTGTCGTCAACGGCGCGGGGCAGAAGGAATCCTCTCCCCCCTCCCGAGATTCTGGTAATCATCCCTGACTGTCACACATATATAGCATTACGACGACGACGGTAGACTGGCGTCCGTCGGCGCGCGGATCTCCTCGAGCGCGCCGAGCGTGCCCTTCATCGTGTGCCGCTGCTGCTGCACGAGAGAATGAGAGGAGGGCGCGTGGAGGATGTCGGAATGGATTTCTCTAGCAGTGGCCCGCAATTGATCGACAACCTCGGGCAGCTCCGAGAACTCGTGCCTAAATTTATCTTCCGGGAACACGAGGAGCAGGCACGGCGTCCGCGCCGTCACCGTGACGCGCGACGTTTGACGCAAGCCCAGCAGTGCATGCTCCCCAAAGGCGTCGCCCGGGCCCGCCGACACCGCCCGAAAGGCCCCGTGCTTGCTACCCGACGACACGGAGCACTTACCACTGACAATAACGAACATCGCATTCGACGGCTCGCCGGCGCGCACGATCGCCGAGTCGGGGTCGACCTGCATGCGCCTAAAAACATTAACGAACTTCGCTTTCGCGCCCGTCGGGAGGCCCCGCAACAAAGGTACGTTACGGACCACCGCCGGCAACAGGACTTCGGCGATCTCCTCCTGCAGCTGCGGCTCGAGCTCCCTTATTATCGCTCCTTCGTCCAGTGCCATGTGGTTCGCGAAGTAGATCTTGTACGATCTTCGTACTTTACGTCGCAAGGCTCGGGGAAAATGGTGGTGGTCCATCCACGCGCGAATCGCGTCGAGCTTCTGGAACCGTTCCGCGTGGTTCGCGTCGAATTTTGTTACGATGGCCGCCGTTTCTCCGATGACATACCCGTAGAAGGCGCCTCCTAACAACATGGCGAAGACCGTAAATATGCGCTCGTGGTCACTCCTAGGTAGGATGTCGCCGTATCCGACAGAACTGATCGTGGTGATCGACCAGTAGAGACAGACCAGGTACTTGCGCCGCGGGGGCCACTCCTTCGCTCCTCTCCAATCACAAGTTCCATTTTTATCACATTCTTTGTCCCAGTAATTCTGTAGGTAACCCTCCCCGCTCAGGTACATGGCGCAGGCCATGTAATGTGAGAGCAAGCCCGTCAAGAGCACTAATTTGGCGACCTTCCCCGCGACGCGCGCCTTCACGCCGTGGACCACGTCTTCGATCAACTCGCTGTCCGTGAAGTTGTCCAACCTAAAAACCTTGAAGGTCTTGAAGACGCGTCCCAGTTTCAGGATTTTGGCCGCCCTTAATGCTGACACTCGCGCCGACGAGAACTGCAGGAAGAAGGGCAAGCACGACACGAAGTCGAGGCAGAACCACGTCTTCGCGTAATGGAGAGCGCACTCCTTCGGATCAAGAACTTCCTCTCCATTATCGTCCACATAACCAGTCCGGAAGTTCAGTAACACATCGCTCACAAAGAACGAGTCCATGAACCACTCCCAGCCCTTGTAACTTTTCTCAGACGCGAAGGCCGGCGCGAAGACCACGACGAAGGGCTCCGCGACGGCCACGTAGACCAATAAGATGGCCGTGGTCACGTCCCACCATATTCGGTACCTCGAGCCGGGCCGGACCATGAACGGGACGGGTTTCGCTTCCACATGAATGCTCTCGCCCTGGGCGAGGCTCAGGTCACTCCGTTGGCGTCTGCGCATCGACGTCTGCGCCCGGCCCAGCGCCGGCCGCGCCTCGGCGCGCGGCGAGTCGGCGTCGTCGTTGTCGTCGCGCGTCGGCGCGGCGGCGTTCTCGACGAGGCGGCCGAGGCGCTCCCTAGCTGCATTGAGTCGCGTGCGCTCGCCTTCCAGGTCTTGGCCCTCTAGCAGGATGAGGGCGTTCTCGAGCATGGAGAGCGAGGCGTCCCGGCGCTGCTGCGCGGCGTCCATCCTGGGAGTAGTTGGTGCGGCTGAACACGATCTATGCGCCCGCGGGGCAGCCTTTTCAGCACGGCCAAAGGAGACTGCTTGAGCTTGCTAGTGTCTTACAGGCCGCTAGCAGCGACTCGCGCGCATGCCCTCGTGCGGGCCCACGACGTCGTAAAACACAGTAACTCTTACCCCCGGTGCTCCTCCAAATGATCCCGCAGCCACACACAAGCTCCCTCCACCAAGGGCAGCGCCTTCTTCTTCAGCACCCGCGCGAACATCTCGTGGGCCTTCATGGCCCGGTTCACCTCGACGCCCGCGTCCGATTCCATCGGCTCCGTGGCCAGGTTTACGACGACCTCTCGCTGGTCGTCGTCGTGGCAAAACTCGTCACTCGAAAGCACGCCGCGCAGTCGCGCCCCATTCCGGCGGCCCTCGCACGTCACCTTGAGTCTGAGGGCGTAGGTGAGGATGCGCTTGCCCTTCCGCACGTTCGACGCCGCGTCGCCGCTCAATTCGACGTTCACAATCTCCAGGAGGTTCCCGTTCGCGTCGCTCCAGATCGTCCTATCCTCCAACAGTCGATCAGAGACGGCTTGCCGCGCAAAGTCCGTCACGTCGCGCTCCTCCCAGTGGTAGTCGTTCGTGTTCCATTGACTCTGCGAGTTCTGCTCTACGGGTGCCGCGGCGGTGTCGAGCTTTTTGGGAGGCTCGCAGAAGATGCCGTCCGCCGAATACCGCTTGTCGTGGAGGACGGCGTTCGTCGCGGGCATGGTTTTGGCTGCTGTGCTGCCTAGCTCTCAGAGGCTCGCCACTGAGTGCGCCTGCAGCTGCGCTGGGCGGGTGCCGCCGTCAATAATGACTCGAATTGATGCGTACGCAGCCGTTTGCTCGCACAAGGATGCGTATGGCCGCCAACGCATCTAAAAAAGGCTGCTGGCTAGTGTCTTACAGTCCGCTAGCTTCGCAGTAGAGGCAAAAAAATCATTGTGGCCGTATAGGCGACCAGTTTCACAGACTGAGAGACGAAAAGTGCAGCTACAGTGGCTCTGATCCGCTCGGAAGCGAGAGAGCCCAGCGCTTCGGGTCTGGTGAGCGGGAAACAGTCCGGGTCAAAGGAACAGTGCTAAGAGACAAGACGATGACGGCCCGCCTCAAGGCCGAGCTGGAATTAGCCTGGAACGCGACCTCCGAAGCCGAGGCGCTGGCGGAAGCGCGGGCCCACGCGTTGGCCGCCGCGGAGAAGCGAATACATATATTGGAGGGCGGCCTCGCCGAGGCGCGGGACGACCGCGAGACGCTGGAAGCGACGGCGCGAGACGTCCTGCAACTCAAACGCGCTTTGGAGGACGAGCGGCGCCAGCAGACGGTCTTCGCGCGCCGGGCGGGCGAAGCCGCCGCGCATTCGGACGCGGAATTGCGGGCGGCTGCCGAGAGGGTCGCCGCGGCGCGCGACGACGCCGCGGCCTGGCGCGCGACGTCGGAAGCTCTACGGGAGCGCTTCGACAGGGCGCGGAAGGCCGCGCGCACCTATAAGAGAGAACTCCACGCCGCGCGCGGGCTTGGAAGTCCGCAGTCCGTCGGGACCAATGGTTACAACAACGGCCACGACGTCGCTGCGTTGGAGGCGTCGCTCGTGGAGACGCGGCGCCATAGGGATGAGAGTCTGGCCGACGCGGCGCGGGAAAAAGAGGCTTTGCGGTTGGAACTCCAGCGCCAGAAGGAAGAAGTAACGGAGGCTAGAAGACGAGTGAGGGAAGCAGAAAGGGCGCGCGACGCCGGCGCCGACGCGAGCGGAGGGCTAGTTGCGAGGCTCGACGACGCGGAGAGGACCGTGCGGGACCTGCAGCAGAAACTGAACGCGGCGCGGAACGACAACGACGCGTTGCGGTCGTCTCTGAATTCGAAGGAGGATTCGCAGCGGGAGCGCGAGCGGGATGTGACGCTACTACGGTCCCGGGCGGACACTGCTGAACAGCGCTGCCGCGACCTGGACTCAAGGTTACGAACGGTAGCTGATGAAAGAGACCGGCAGCGCCAGCGCGCGGACGAGTTCGAGGCCGATTTGGCGGGCAGAGGTTCTAGAGATGGCGAGGTCAAGGCGTTACAAAGGGAGCTCGAAGGTGCGCGGCGGGACGCGCAGCGGCGTAGGGATGAAGACGCGTTGCGAAGCAGTCAGCTCACTAAATTAGAAACAGACCGTCTGGAGGCCAAGTGCAAGGCCCTGGAGAGTGATGTTGAACAGCAAAGGAAGCGCGCCGACGCCGCCCAATCGGAAATCGAGCGCCTGGCTACAAGACCTAGACCTAGTCTGTCGCGGGACATGCAAACCCTCAAATTGGAAGACGACCTCGAGACGAGTAGACGGGACGCCATCCAAGCCCAAGAGATGCTGCGTTCGGAGAAGGAACGTAGTAGTGACCTCGAGCAGCGCTTGAGGCAGGCGGAACGGGCCTTACACCGAGCGACGGACGCCGCTCTCGAGCGTTCAGGTCAAGCCTACGATCGCGTCGCGTCGCAGGAGGAGCTAAGGGATTTGCGGGACGAGGTCAAGCGGAGGCGGTCGTCGGGCGTGCTAGGGGAAGCGGAAGAAGTCCAAGCTCTGAGGCAGGATCTAGATGACTTGCGGCAGCAGAACCGCATCGCGCTGACCGACGCCGCGGCGCGCGAAGAAGCTTTGGCGGCGACGATCAAAGAGAACGAGCTCTCGAAAAAAGAGGCTGAAGTTGAAATTGATCGGCTGCGGAGCGACGTCGAGAGTTTAAGGCAGCAGGCTCGTGCACTGCGGGACGCGTCGGCGGCTCGAGCTTCTGATAAAGAACGCCACATTACCGAAACTGTTGAGAAAGAACAGCGCCTCAAAACTCTCGAGGGCGAAGTCGGACGACTGCGCGTCGCGGCGGCGGACCGCGCCGCGCTGGAAGTGGAAGTGCAAAGATTACGAGGGGAGCACGCTTCATTGTTGAAAGAGCGGTCCTCAAAAGAAAGCGAATCGAACGACCGGGCGCTATCGGCGGAGCTCGCGGCCAAGGAGCTGGAAGTTGAGGTCGATAGGTTAAGGGCCGCGGCGGCTTCTGTGGAGGATCTTGAGTCGAGAACTGAGCATCTACAGCGGGAGCTGGCCCAGCGGAAGGCGACTGAGAGGGACTTGAGTCGAGAAGTCGAGCGGCTGCGCGATGAAAATAGAGGTGTTGACCGCGACGAGAGCGCCCGATTGAGACGGGAGGCGACGGAGCGGATCCAGGCGGAACGGGACCTAGCGAGGAAGAACGACGATCTCGAGCAGGAGGCGTTGCGATTACGAAGAGCTGTGGAGGACGCTAGAGATGCCGAACGGGAGGCTCGAGCTGAGGCGGATGATCTGCGGCGAGGCACGTCTGATGATTCCAGGATGTTGAGGGAGGCGCGGGAGAAGGCTCGGAAGGCCCAGGATTTAACTCATGAGCTGAGTGCCGAGCGGGATTCGCTCGTGGCCAAGCTCGCGAATGCCACGGCGGAGGCGTCGCGGGAGGCTCGGCGGCGGGACGACCGAGAGCGGCAGCTCGTCTCCGAGTTGGATCAGGGCGGTGGGTTGCGGGAGGAGGTTGAAAGATTACGGGCGTCGGAGGCGCGACTTAGAAGGGAACTGGACGCGGCGCCGTCGTCGGACGACTCCAACGGGCCGACGAAGCGACGGCTCTCGCAACTCGAGCGGGAGCTCCAATCTTCTAAAGATGAGTTGCAGCGATTGCGGGCGATGGAGTTCGGCTCTGGCGAAGTGGCGGCTCTCAAGAAGCGTCTGGAGGAGGAGACGCAACGCGCGGACCAAGCGGACGCGGACGCAGTGACCTTGGCGGACCAATTGGCGCAAGCCGGCGGGGACGCGGATCTGAGGGATAGACTACGGGTGGCCGAAGATAGAGCTGATGCCGCTGAACGTAGAGCTCAAGATTTGACCGCCAGGGAGCGCAAGCTGGACGCCCTGCGGGCGTCTGTGAATAACAGGCGGGGCGAGGTCGACGTCGACACCGTCGAGCGCGTGAAGCAGCAGGAGCGCGAACTCGCCGCGGCGAACCACGAGATCGAGGACCTCAAGGACGCTTTGTGCGAGGCGAAGCTGGCCGTGGCAACGTCGGCCGCCGAGATCGAGGACCTGCGCATGTCGGCGCGCCAGCAGCGCGTCTCCACGGCCGATCTGGCGCGGTCGGCGTCGCCGACGCAAGCTCCCGCTGAAGCTCCGCCGAAACCCAAAGGGAGCTGGTTCTCCTCAAGCAAAAAGAGCAACCCGACGAAATAAGTGACAACATGTGATTAGTTCTTAACATATCCCGTCGTAGTATACGGGGAGGACGCCCTCCGCCTGCAGCATCGAGAGTTCGTGGGCGACGCCGTCCTCGGCGTTCGTGCGCGCAGTTACGCGGCCGGCCACGCTCTTGACGGCGTCCCGCCCGTTCAGCATCGCGACGCCGAGGCCCGCGTCGCGCACGAACTCGACGTCATTTTCTCCATCGCCGAAGGCTATGACGTCGTCCATGGCGACGCCGCGCCGCTCGCACAATTTAGCGAGGCCCGAGCCCTTGTAGACGCCCCGTCCAAGCATCTCGACGAAGAACGGCGGCGACCCTCTTATGGAAGCCAGGCCGCTCGGGAGGTCGCCGGAGGCCTGGGCTTCTCGGACAACGCCCAGCACGCCGTCGGGGTCGTCCGTCATCAAGAGCATTTTGGCCGGGCTCTCGGTGAGAGGATATTCCTCGACCGTCGTGTGCGACGCGCCGGTCAACTCATGATATCGTCGTACCAAATCGCGGTGCTCGTCGCACGTCGGCCTGACGTAGATATGATCGCCGACGTAATACTGCACCAACAGATCGCGCTCTGCGGCGAAGGCGCACACCGCAGCCGCGTCGGCGAGGTCGATACCCAACGAAAAGAGTTCCTCCTTTCGTCCGGATGCTTCGGCGGCGTCGACGCATGGCTGCGGAAACGCGTAGCAGACCGCGCCGTTGTACAACACACACGGCAGCGTGTTTGTGATGCCCAGAGCCGCGACATGTTCGTACACCGCGGGTGCTGACCTCCCGGTGGCAAATACAATGCTTACGCCGAGGCCGTCGAGCTCTCGCAATTTGTCGAGCGTCGGCTGCGTGAGCCGGTGCTCCGGATTCAGCAGCGTACCGTCGAGGTCAAACGCGACGAGCTTTTTCATGGTGTGCTTGGGAGGTGCGGCAAGCGCCATGGCAATGGAAGGCAGCAATGCGTGGAGGCGAACCATATGTTTGCTGCTGCAGGGTGCAGCTGTGCAATGAGTTGGATGTATTGCAGGGTGCAAGCAGGGAGTGCAAAGAGCGCTCTGCAAGAAAGATTCGTCCTCGGATCGAGGCGAACCAATCGTGCGACTATGTATGTGACGTATGATAGCCTCACGTTGCATGCAGGCAGTACAGCGCTCGCGACGTACGCGAGCCAGCTTGCTAGTGTCTTACAGGCCGCTAGCAATAAGTCGATAGCAGACCTCCACGTATGTGCAACTTAATCCCCTAGGCCGCGACGCGCGTCCCCGCGGCCGACTTCGCCGCCGCCGCGTCGCAGATCGCTTCCACGACCTTCAGGTCGACGAGCGCTTCCGTCGCCGATCAAGGACGCTGCACCGAACGCTCGGCGCGTGCTCGGCGCCGTGCACCCGCTCACGACGGCGATTGAGCACCACCTGCGAGGGGCGCGAGCCGCGCTCCTCGCCCGCGGGACTCCGTCGTCGGGGGGTGCCGAAGTCCTACAAACAGCCGACGACCTCGCCGCCTGTTTTGGCTAGTTGGCCCGCGAAACGCCGCCGAGCAGTGCGTAATACTAGATATAACACAAACATCTTAGAAGAGACGCTATCGCCGCGTCCCCGGCAAGTCCTTCTTGCCATTACCGCTCTCCACGGGGCAGAACGACGGCGAATCAACATCAGAAGAGGCGCGCCGCCGCTGAGTCGCCGGGTGGAGTTCGTGGAGGCAGAGCATGCGCCCCAAGTCATTGATCGGACGCATCGCGTCGCCGAGTGTCGGCGACTTGGCCGGTCGGCCTTCTTCGTCCCTCGTTAACCTTTCGGAATGCAATAACAGGAAAAAGAGCAAGAGAGGTAGATACGCGAGCGTGATGCGGAAGACCGTTCGCGCGTTCTCCGTCGTGCGCTTCTGCCGGAAGCGCATCGAGGCCGCAACCAACGCGCCGTTCAGCAAGCAGCCCTCGACGGCGAACATCGGCGACGCGGCGCCCATGGCTACCGCGGCAAAGGGGAACACTGAAGAATACAGACCGTACCGCAGGATGAGGTTGGCTGTTCGTACTCCTGAAGGGTCGTTGCAGGGCACCATCGCGAAGTTCCCCCGCCCATAGTCCGTCCGGTGGACCCAGGCCAAGGCAAAGAAGTGCGGGAACTGCCAGAGGTATAAAGCTCCGGCCAGCAACCACGGCTCCGCCGGCGTCGCCATCAGCATCGCCGCCGGCTCCATTTGGAGTAACGTGTCGGCGTGGATCTGCGACGTGGGACCGTAGAGGGCCCCGCCGGCGGCGGCCCAGCCTATGAGTGGAGGTACGCCGCCGACGACGGCGCCGACCCACGTGTTTATTTCGCTCTTTGGCTTCAGGGACGTGTACGCGCCCGCGTACAAAGCCATGTTGCCCACCGCTAGGGCCGACGCCACGGGATCCAAAACAGCTAGCGCCGACGCGCCGGCGCCGCCAGCCACACCGGCAAACGTCGCGGCGAACTCGGGCGAACACCTACCGGAAGGCAGGGGCCGCTTCCGCGTCCGCGCCATCCTCGCGTCCCGCTCCGTCTCCCGGATTTGATTCAACGCGTTCGCGGCGCACGACGTGCCGAAGACTCCTAGAGTTGTCAGCGCAAATCCGGGCGCCAACAGAGGCGCGCCCGTGGCCGCGTAGCCCATGGCGCCGGTCATCGCCACGAAGCCGCTCAATCGACTCTTGCCGAGCTCGCCCGCTATACTGATGAATTGGGCTGGCGTCAGGGCCGAGCGGTCGGGGAGGTCTATTACCAACGTGGACGCGGGCGCGGCGGTCTTGAGGGGGTTCACGATCACAATATCTGGTGCCGTTTCCGGTGTCGCGGCGATGGATTTGAGCCGTCGTGGTGTCGCGGCGATGGATTTGAGGCGCCGCGCCGCGAGGCGTCCAGCTGGGCGCCTGAGGTGCAGCAGCAGCATGGTGCTTGACAGCCGGTTGGCGAGCTGACTGCGCTTGTATGGTAACTAGATGGCTTCAGCGATGCTTGTTATATACGTTTGGGCACCGTGTCGTCTTTAGAAACCGCGCCAGCAGGGCGAATTAACTCGCTCAGACTTTGCCAAGATGGCCCAGCTTTTAGTGCGCATCCGGCTTAAAAGACCTGTCAAGCACCCAGTTTCGACTGCTGTAGACGCCTGCGTTGCGCTTTTCTCTCCTTGCTTGCTTGCTAGTGTCTTACAGGTCGCTAGCCCTCGCTGCTGCCCGCCTGATTTTGCAACAGCGGAGGCTATTCAGCAGCCATCGCGCAGCAAAGTCTCCCATTTTGTACGCATAGCTCCGGAGCGTTGCATCCGAAGCACCGCTGTCTCGTGCTAGCCGCGCCCCGCAGCGGTCACTGCCACCCATCCATCCATCGGACGCGCGCGAGGCGGCGCAGCCGTAGACACGCCGGCGCGACCGTAGATACGTCGGCGCAGCCGTAGAGCATACAAATCATGGCGTTCCGCCACGGCCTCACTGTCTTCCTGATGCTCCTCTTCACGCTGTGCGCGTTCGCGTCGTCCGTGCTCTGGATCCAGTGGACGACGGTGGTCATCTTCCTGGGCATCATGCTGCTCGTGGACCTCATGTTCCTGGACGACTCGGCGTTCGTCTTCGACCCCGACCCCGTGAACTGGCGGCGCCGGACGGAGCGGAGCTACTGACGCCTTATGCCATAAGTATCGATTGTGAATTACTCTTGGGGCAGGGGAGCGCGGGGTTCAGCAGAGCACTAGGTAGTATGGTATGAATAGATTTCGTAGTTAGTCGTGGGAGGGGAAAGGGGACAGGGGAATAACATGTACAGCTTGCGGGTGTCCTCCGGACAGGACAGCCCTACTACTTCTCGAGGAAGCGGCGGAGCGCGGACGCGTGCCCGTTCTCCGCGGCGACTTCTCCCGGAGTCTTGCCGGCGGCGTTGCGCGCGTTCGGCGAGGCGCCGCGGGCGAGCAGCTCGGAGACGACGTTGGCGTGGCCGAAGCGCGCCGCGTCATGTAACGCCGTGTCGCCGGCCGAGTCCGTGGCGTCGACGGCCGCGCCGAGGTCGTCGACGAGCCACGGCACGATGTGCGAGTGGCCCCAGAACGCTGCCTTGTGCAGCGCCGTGCGGCGCGAACCGGCATCAAAGGAGTTGGGGTCGACGCCCGGGCGCCACGCGGTCCGCGCGTGCTCGAGGGAGCCGTGCATGCACTCCTCGCGCACCTTCGCGGCGGCGTCGTCAAGATCCGTCGAGGCCGGCGCCGCCGCCGTGCCCAGACTAATGAGCTTCTCGAACGCCGCCTTGAAATCGTCAAAAAACAACTTCTCGTCGGCGGCGTATTTCTCAGCGTAGACCGCGAACGCCGGGTCCTCCTTGAGCGCCAGGTCTGAGGGCAGCATCGTCAACGAATGCGACTCGGCGTCGGTGTACTGCAGCGGCCCGTCCCAGTCGCGCGGCACCCAGTCCTTGGTCATCAAGTTACGAAAATACTCGGCGTCGAACTTGAGGGGGTTCGACGTCCAGGGCCCGTCGAAGCCGCTTCGCACTTTATGGCAGCGGCCGAGCGTGTGCGCGCCGGACAAGGCCACGATCTCGCGGTCGTCGAAGCCCATGCGGTAGAAGACGTCTCTCAGATGGTCCGCGCCTTGCGACGCGTCCGGCAGCCGGCCGGTCGGCGGGCACTGTGCACCGGACGTCGCGTCTTTGCGACCCATCGCATGGTTAATTTTTGGGCCACCACATGCCTCGACGGCCTGCGCCCCCGCCAACGTCCAGATGTCCGCCGTCGACGCCTCCGGCACGGCGCGTTTGACGGGTTGTAGGATGTCCCTTTCTATACCTAAGCCGGCGTTCGCGCCGTCTTCGCGTTCGGGGGCAAAGCGCATCGTCGCGCCGTCGGAGCCGCCCGAGCCATCATTTTTATCAAAGGTGCCACTCGCGTGCCAGGCCAGTCTGACAGCCATAGGGCAGGAGTTTGCCTTAGGCGTGACAATCGCACCTCGAATAGCCTCGGCGGCTCTCGCTTGAGCGTCGGCGACGTTGAGAGATACGGGCTTCGTCGCGACTGGAGCGAGCTTGGGCCCCGACGTAGGGGCCGTCGTCGTGGGCCGGCCGCCGGCGCCGCGCGCCACGATGCAGTTGATCGAGCCGGAGGGCTCCGACGTCGGAATGAAGACGTCGTCCTCGAACTTCTCGCCGACCGCGTCGAGCAGCTTGGCCGGTAAGTAGTGCAGGTTCGGCGTATCGATCTCGATCTGCTTCACCTCGGGCACCGCGTCTAATACGAGGCAGCCGGCGTCGTAGATCGACTCCTGGAGCGAGGCACTGTACACTCCTGTGGAAGGCTCGCCGAAGAAGCCCTTCAGGATCTGGCGGCGCACGTTGTTGCGCGCGGCACCGAAGTCCTGCGGCAGCTGCGCGTAGTTCCACGACGCCGTCATCTCCGTGGCCATGCACCGCTCCTGCGTGTCGGGCAACAACGTGTACTTGTCCTTGAGGTAGCCCTCGAAGCCGGACTGCGTCGTCTTGAGCACGACTAAACCTTCGATGGCCGACTCGACCTTCGGGCCTTGGCCTCGGGTCATGGACACGGAGGCCACTTGCCGCTCCGGCTCGCTCCGTAGAAATCCGTGCACGTGCGGCTGGGCGCCGTTCCGCCCGTCGACGCAGGCCCGCGCCCACTCGACGCTCTCGACGTCCGCCCTACACCCACTTAATATAGGGTACTCCTTGAGCAGGTGCTCGCAGAGGGCCACCCCAAAAGCTTCGGGCGTCGACGCGTCCGTGCGCTTGGCCACGATGTAGACCGTGTTCTTCTGCGTGTCCGTCGCGACCAAATCCGTGTTGTCGCCCTTGGTGAAGACGCGGTCGTAAGCGGGCGAGAATAGAGTCGTTTCGACCTTGTACTCGGAGATGGCGTGGACGCCGCCCTCCCTTCTTACTTTGAGAACGCGCACGCGCGTCTTGCCGTGCTGGTGGCGCGCTAGATCGTAGTCCGTCTTTCGCTGCGCCTCGCAGAGCGCGAGCGACGCGCACGGTGCGGTCGTTGCGGCGGCAATTCTAGGTAATGCTTGGCGCCAGGCCATTTTGCTAGTTTACTTGCAGTCACTGCGCTTTGCGGGCGTTTTAGGCAGCGGAGAGCAGCTGATGATGTAACGCTGTGTGACGCGCACGCGTGCCGATTGACTACGGCGCGGCGGAGTCTGTTAGAGTGGTCGTTCGGAAGCTGTTCCGTCGCGGTGCTGCTGCGAGCTGCGATCGATGCGCGTCGCAATCAACCTGCAAAGTGGTCAACATCGATAAACACGGGATGGCGAAGATTACAACCCGGGGCGGCGGCGTATAGAGGGCTGGGGCGGGCCGGACGTTCTGTCACGCAACGAACCCCGCGTCGGCTCCGACGAGCTAGAGCTACGAGCTTGTAAGCAAGGGCGAGGCAATATAACTCGGCAAGACGAAGACGACATAAAACGAGAAAATACGGTTAGGACTGCGCCGGGATCTTCAGACGCGGCACGGCCGGCTTCGAGGGCGCCGGCGCGACCGGCGCGTCAACCACTCTAGGCGACGCCCTTGCAACGACGGGCACGGACGACGCCGGCCGCGACGACATCGGTTGTTGGGGCCGCATGGAGAAGGCCGGCGACGCGGCTGCCACGCCCGCGGCCTTCGACGTCGCGCCGCGCTTACCAGCAATCGTGCCGGAATAGACGGGCCCCGACGCCGCGAGGCGGTCCCACGTCGTAGGGGCGCGTTGCAACCGACTGGGCGCCCGGAACTTCGGGTTCCGCCCGTAGAAGCTTTCGCCCGTGACGACGTCGTAGTCGTGGTGCCTCCCGTCCATCATCTCCTTCAAGTGGCTGGTCTTGTTGAACCGTTGTAGAGCTCGGCGCTTGTCTCTTTGATATCTTTCCTCGGCGACGCTCTTGTGGTGCTTGTCGACAAGAGCGCCTTTCTTCGACGCGACGCCGCTGTTCGTCACCGCATTACTGACTTGAAGCTTGGACGCGTCCTTGATTTCGTGGCTCACCAGGTTATAAGCGGCGCCCTCGCAGTACTGCATGGCCGGCGGCAGCTTGGCCATCGCACCCGCACCCGCGATCGACGACAAGTGCGACCGCTGCTGCTGGAAGTCCTGCTCTTTATCATCGTCGTGGTACTTGATTTTGATGAAGTCGAAGTCCCGCGTCTCCCAGAACTTCTTCTGGGCCTTGTGCTTGGCGGTTTCGCGATCCTTATGATGTCGCGCGGTATGGTTATCGTTGTACTTCGTGGACACGATGTCATACTCTCTTCTCTTCCAAGATGCGGGCAACAGTTCACCGTGGGCCGCTGCTAGACGATCCTTTGACGACGTAAAGGGCTCGCAGCCCTCCCTTCCCACGTGAGTAATAATGTTCCACTTCGTGTTCGTGTCCGGCGGCTTCTCTTTATGATTCTTCTGCTGGTCGGACGCGGGCACGGGTCGTAGACCTCCCGTTTGTCTATGAGACACGATGTCGAACGAGGCTTGGTTTTGCTTGCACCGCAACTGCTTGGCACTGAAGGCGGCATCCCTATTATCTCGGTACCTCTGTTCTCGTTTGGGATCGTTGTCCCTTTGTAGCAACGCGTTGAAGTGGCCCCGCTTCTCGTAGTGCGTAAAAATGTGGTCCCGCGCCGGCGCCCTCTGGCCGACGCGCTCCCAACTCGGCATCGTCCGTTCCCGTTCGATGGTCCGGAGGGCGGCGCCCCAGGTCGGCTCCGTCGGCAGCGCCGTCGTCGTGTCGAGGAGGCCCATGGTTGTTGCTGGTTGCGTCGGCGGCGTGGAGGGCTGGCTAGCTTGTTGGTAAGCTGGTCCGAGGCAGCCCTTGACGAGCAGCCTCCGCAGCCCTTGTTGAGCAGCCTGTTGCTGGTCCGAGCGTGGTCCCTGCCCCGTCCTCGAGCTCGCGGGAGGCGCGGCGCGTTGGGCTCTCACCTGGGCTAGTAGCTCTAGCCTTGAGCGGCGGCGTTCGGAAAGATGATGTAGTCTTAACACATTTATACTAGTACAAAGCTACGCCGTCGCAGCACCGATCCGCGGCCGCCGACACAGCGCGTGGTCGTGATAGATGCCCCGCCCGCCGACGCGACAGCCGCGGCCGCGCCCCGTCCGGTAGGCCCGCTCGACGTTCCAGACCGTCGCGCGCCCGCCCTCAATAGCACTTCGAAAGACGTTGTACGCGGAGAGCTCGTTGTTCACGCGGCCGTTCTTCTTCCGGCTCCGGCCCCAGGCCGTATGATTCATCGACGCCGGCCGGGCCGCAAAAAAGTCCGTGCACATCGAGGGTGCGCGCGGTCGGCACCGCACGAGCACCGCCGCGACCGTCGGTTTGCGCAGGCGCGCCGCGAGAAACGAGGCGTCTTCGATGCGCACGTCCGGGTTTGCGCGCACGACCCACGCATAGCTGTCAAACCATCCGCGTCGGGCGGCGACCATTACCGCCGCCATAGCTCCTTCTTGATAGCCCGGGTTCCATCGCGTCAGTGCAAGCGTCGCGTTACGAACCGGGAGAGCCGCGAGGGCGTGCGCCCAGGCGCTTGGCGATGTCGCGCCTCGGCATCCCGCGTATGTCAGCACATCGGCCTCCGCGAGCACAGATCTCCGGAGCGCGTTCGGCCAGCAGGCACGCAGGTAGTGAAGGTGGCACGGCGTGCACGCCGTCGTGAGGTAGACGAGTGTCGACGCGGGCGGCCCGGGCGCGTCGCGGACGCGCACGACCGCGACGGCTCGGTCCGCGAGGTTGGTGCCGCGCATGAAACTTTGCCACGAGAGCGACGGCGCGGCGAGATTTGCCAACTTGCGCGCGACGACGGCGTCGAGTGAGGCGTTGCGTGATTGGGGTGGTGGGTCCGTGCATATTGATGGTGTCTGTCGCGCCGCTATTTCGGCGGCGGCAAAGCAGCAGACCAGTGAGATTGCAATTAGTTTCATTGTCATTGATCAATATTCATATCAATACTTCTAGGGTTACAACGTAGTCACGGCGGTAATAGAGCATCGCTTTGAGTGGGCTTGACGTCCGTAGCCGGGTGTTTAAGGAGTACAAGTCCAAGCGATAGCTAGCGGCCTGTAACACTCTAGAAAGCCAGCAAGCCCAGGACAAAATCGTCTTAGCGCTGGAACCCGCTGATCACAGAACGATATTGGTCTACCGGGTTTTCTATAGAAACCGGTGCGATAGCGTTCTTGCAGCCAAAACACGCCCAAGCAACCCTGTGCCGGAGAGCACTCTCAGTAAATGGAGACCACAACGCGCCTAGCCCTCGCACTGGCGCTATTACCGACCGTGGCGCTGTCGCTGCAATGGCTAAGAAACCGGGCGCCGCCGCGCGAGATCAAAGGCTACCGCAAGGAGGCGGCGGTCGCGATCCGGCTCGCGCGGCGCTGCGGCCGCGCGATGCGCGACGCCGACACGAAGGCGCGCACGACGATCTGGAAGGACGGAGATGGTGGCATCGATCCGTGCACGGCGACGGACGAGGCCAACGAACGTCTCGTCGTCGAGGGCCTAGGTGCGGCGTTCCCAACCCATAGGGTCGTCGGCGAGGAGTCGTGCTCGGCGAACGGAGTGATCCCCGTCTTGGATGACGACGACGTGCCGACGTGGATCGTCGACCCCATCGACGGCACGCAGAACTTCGTGCACGGCCTGCCCTGCAGCGTCGTGTCGATCGGGCTAGCCGTGCGCGGCGTGCCAAAACTCGGCGTCGTCCTGGACCCGTACCGCGACGAGCTCTGGGTCGCGGCGGCCGGCGAGGGGGCGTACTTGAATGGGAGGCGGTTACAAGTCGCGGCGGCGGCGCCGTCGGCGGACCTGTCCGCGTATACGGTCCTGACGGACCTCGGCTACGAGCGGGGCCCGGCCGCGAAGCCGCTCGCGCGCCTCTACGCGTCGCTGCTGGACAACAATGTTCGTGCGGTACGGATCCTGGGCTCGACCGTGCTGAACCTGTGCTACGTGGCGAGCGGCCGCGCTTCTTCAATGGTTATTGGTTTAGTTGAAAGAGACTGCCCGAAGCCCTGGGACTGGTGTGCCGGAACGCTCGTCGCGCGCGAGGCCGGCTGCACCATCGAGATGGTCGACGGCCGGAGAGCGCCGCCCGGCGACTCGTCGAAGCCGCCGACCTCTGGCGAGGCCTTCGACCTGCTCTCACGGTCGTGCGTCTGCGCGGAGTCCCCCGAGTTGTGTACGCGGCTCAGGGGGCTGGCGGTAGATGCTATCATTAGGTAGATTTAGTATCCTGCCAGCCGTCCGGCGCGCCGCGCTAGACAAGCTCACCGCGATGCTCACGCCGAAGCCGCCCACCGACGGCCGCCGCCGCTCGCGCCGCCGCCTCTCGCCGCTGAGGCGCCTCCCGCCGGAAGTCCTCCGGAAGATCGTCGCCTACGCGTTCCATGCGGGGTACTACTGATGTAAGGTCAAAACACACATTAGTCTTCCCCAACATCAACAACACGCCCCCTCAGCGCATCAAGGTCCCTCCGCAACTTCTCGTCGCAATCCAGGAGCAGTCCCGCGTCGCACGCTCCGAGCGCGTCGCCGGCGCGCCCCTGCCCGAGCCGCGCCTCCGCGAGCCGATAGTGAGCCCGGGGAAACCGAGGCTTCAAGCGACACGCGTACTCCACGTCGCGCAGCGCCTCGTCAAACCGCCGCAGCCGCGAGAAGCACGCGGCCCGGTTCGCCCAGATGCGAGGGTCGGTCGCGTCCCAGGACAGGGCGGCCCTGTACTTGTCCGCGGCGTTCGCGAAGTCGCCCCGGGCGAAGAGCTCCGCGCCCCGCGTCTTCGGCGCGGCGGCCTTCCCAGAATCGGCGAGGTCCGCGTCCGTCGGCGCCAGCGTCGGATCTAGTTTGTAACCGGCGTCGCGGAGCTCTTGTAACGCGCGTCGCAGTGATACGCTCGCCGCGTCTACATTTAAACCTCGCCGGATGGCCGTCTCAAGCGTCTTGTGATCCGCCTCGCCCGCTTCTGTGCAGAGCGCGAGCATCGCCACGAGCCGCTCGTGGCCACGGAGCCACGTCGGCTCCAATGCCACGCACGTCTCCGCGTCCTTCAGGCCCGCGGCCCGGAGCTCCGGTGACGGCGTCTCCTTGTGAAGCCGCGCGCAGCAGAGGGCGCGGTCGCCGTACAACTTATAATTAGTTGGATCCGCCGCGATCGCCTCGCCGAACGCGTGGTACGCCTCGGCGTACGCGCGGCCCGCGAGGCGCTCGCCCGCGACCTCCGCCAGCTGCTCGCGCCTCCATGCCAACTCGTCCTCCGTCTCGTCGCCCGGGCGCCGCTTCAGGGACGCGGGGTCGACCCAGCCCCGATGCGTCGTGCGCCTGCCGTCGACCTGCAGCTCGACGAAGGCCACGACCGCGCCGGCGGCGTTGCGCAGCTGCTCTATGAGCACGACGACGTCGTCCCGCGTGATCGTCCAGCCCGCGCCGGGGCTGCTACTCTCGGTGCCGGTCCAGGGCTCGGTGTCCGGGCCCTGCCAGGCGAAGACGCGGCGCTGTATCGTGGCCTCTTCGAGGGAGGCCATGACGTTTTTTTCTTGGCTGCCACCAAAGTGATTTATAAAGGCGTTGCGCGCCTGGAGAGGCTGCCCAAAAGCACATCCCTAGGCATCCCTAGTGTCTTACAGGCCGCTAGCGTAGTTTCACCGGCAGTTTTTATAGCCTGGCGTTGAGTAGCTAGGGACGCGGATAGTTTAGCGCGTTCTCCAGTTCAGAAAATGGTTCTGCCTGCGCAGATATTCATGGCCGCGCGAAACGGCGACATTGATTTAGTGGAGGTCTATTGATGCTCCGCGGCCGCACGAAAGACGCCGCCGATCCGACCGTCGCCCACGTCCTGCGCCTGCCCAACGAGCTGTGCTGGCACGTGCTGGAGTTCTGGCGCGTGGAGAGCGAGGTCACGGGGGAGGTAATATAGAATGTGACTGATCCCACTACTAGTAACGACGAGCCAGCGAGACATAAGTTACGAGGGAGAGAGAGGCCTACTTCTTCTTCTTGCGCGCGGCGGGCTTCTTGGACGGCGCCTTGCGCTTCTTCTTCGCGAAGAGCTGCGACACGTCGACCTCCTCCTCGTCGTCCTCGGAGACGTAGTCGTCGTCGTCGACCTGCATGGCGTCCGTAGACGACTTCTTGCGCTTCTTCTTGACGACCATGGAGGCCGGCTGCAACCCTTGCGCCGAGTGGCCCACGCTGTTATACGCGCGCGTGAAGGCCGATTTAGCCTTGGTGTCCAACGAAGCAAACAATTTGGGCTTGTCCTTGTCAGCAAGCTCCAGATCTGGTAACGTTTCCATCAAATCGTCCCGCGACAGACCGTACGCGTCCAACCTTTCGATCGTGCCCGACGCGTCGCCAGCCAACAAAGGCGCCGACACGTGCCTCAACAACGGTCCTAGGTAATCTCTTCTCACAGCCTCCCTTCCGGCAGAGACGCGATGCCCCAACCTATAAGACAAATCGGCGCACTGCCTTCGATTCTTTTGAGTTGTAGAGTTCTTTCCGAACCACTGACTAAACTGGGGGTTCATGCAGAAGCCTCCTACTGTTGCCCCTACACCTACGGTGGTCGACGCTTGGAGAGGTAAGAGAGACCAGTCCTGGTCCTGCCTGATTCGCTTATCGATGAGATCGACGTCCGACAGTCGTTCCGCCGCTTCACTAATTCTCTCCAGTTTACCTAATTGCGACAGCGGCTTCCCGCCTTCTTTCGCGTTCATGGCAGCTTGAATATAACTTTGTTGCACCATGAGCGGCATCGCGGTATAATCGTGGAAGAAGGCTTCCACCCGATCAATATGAGACTTCCTTTGGTGGTCACTCAAAATCATCTTCGCCGCGTCAAAAGTAGAGGCCCTTTGCATCTCATCTTTAGAAATAGCTGAGATCCGACCCTTCATGTCACCGTAAGTAGCCTTGCCCGAAGCGTTCGACTGCGTCCACATCTGCAAGGCATTTAAACACTGGCGGATGTCGTTGCCGCAACTATCAACTAACAACTCGGCGGCGTTCTGTTCTAAAGTTAAACCCTCGGCCGCCGCGACGGCGACGAGTCGCTTGGCGACGATTTGTTTCATCGGCCGTTTGCAGCGCAGGTCGTAGCAGTGGTTCGCTAGGGACTTGACCTTCGGCGACTGGCGGTCGTTGCAGATGCATATTATGGGAGTTGCGGTAGTTTTGATGAGCTTGATCAGTGCCGCGGAGCCGCCCCGATCCGACGCCGACAACCCGTCGACCTCGTCCATAATCACACACCTACGTCTCCGTTGCCCGCCCTTCTTGCCGAACAACGACCCGCAACCCAGCGCGTCGGCCAAGCCGCCCTGGATCGACTTCGCGGACCGCGTGTCACTAGCATTGTACTCGACGACCTCGAACCCGCGCTGCTCGCAGAGTAATGCCGCCATGGTAGACTTGCCGATGCCCGGCGGTCCACTGAGCAACGCCGCCCGTGCGGAGGGGTTCTGGGGCTCGTGCTTGGGCTTGACGCGCTTCTTCGGGTCTCCTAAGTGTACTCGTTCCCACTGGTCGAGCCACTTCCCGAGCTTGTTCCGGATGTCGCCGTTGCCCATCATGTCCTTGTTCTGTTTTGGTTTGTGTCTATCTGCCCACAACCCAGGCGCGGCCTTCGGTCTCTCCAGAGGTGGTAAGGCTTTCTCAGGCGGCTTCTTATCCTTGAACTTCGCGTCGGCGTCCTGGAGGAACTGCTTGAAGGCCCTTGCTCCTCTTATGAGAGTAGTTTTCTTATCTTCGGCCGCTCTATACTTCGACCCTTCTTCGACCGGTCGGCCGTCCTCGAGCAGCTCGCCGCAGACGACATAGTTCGTCCGGCCAGAAACCGCACCAGTGCACTTGCCGCCTCGCTCCTTGATCATGTCTTCTGCTAATTCCCTTGTAACATCATCACCAGCTAACACTCCGGTGAACACGAACGTAGTACCAGTTAAAGCCAATTGCGGCTCGGCCGGCGCCTTCTTCGGTAGCGGCTTAAAGGTCTGCTCCTTCTTCTGGGTTACGGCGGGCTTGACGACCTCGGGCACGGCCTCTTTGCCTCCAAAAAAACCAGCGGCGTCGATGAGACCCGCCGTCTTCTTCTTCTTCGGCGGTTTTTTTTCTTCGACGGGCGGTGGGATGGTCGCGCCCATCTCGACGTCGCTGTCAGAATCCTCTTTCTCGTCCGTAAAGCCTAACACATCAGCCGCTTTGCGCTTCTTCGGCTTGTCCTGAAAGTGGGCGCTCGCCGCGGCCGGCGCCGGGGCCTTTGCGGGCGACTTGGCCTTCGGCGGGCTCTTGGCCTTCGGCGGGCTCCTGGCCTTCGGCGGCGACTTGGCGGCGCGCGGCCTTCGCCGGCGACGGGTTCGGCGACGCGGGCTTCGCGGGCGCCGCCTCGGGCGAGACCTTGGGCGCAGCGGCCGGCGCCGGCGGCTTCTGGGTCGCGGGCGGCGGCGCGGCGGCCGGCGCCTTGGCCGGCTTCTTGCCGAAGAAGTTGCGGATGTCCATGGCTGCGGTCAGTGTGACCCTGCCGCGCAGAGCGTGGAGGTGGATCGATCTAGCCTCGACGACGCGGGCGGCGCGCGGCGGATTTGGGCACAGCGACGAGAGCTGCGCTGCGGCCGGCGACGGGCGCGGACAGCGGAGCCTTTGCGCGCTCCCCTACGGCGCGAATTTAAATGCGGCGCGCCGGGGGCTCGAGAGCCTAGCGAACTAAGACACTAGCAAGCAAGCCGAGTCATCCATTTCTAGTCCACATCACTCGCCCCTCCCCGCCTCGAGCCGTCGAGCGCTGCCGCGTTGTGCGGCCATCGATGCTGCAAAGCTTAGACATCCCAAGCCAAAAAGCGGGCCTGAACGCCCGAGTAATAGACGCATTTGTCGTGAGCTCGCACGAGAGCTTCAGATTTCCCAACAGCTCACTGCTGCCAAAGCCT
>JACLAA010004444.1_pt1 | contig 49167 bp, 32 predicted proteins | sample 8027891 | NCBI WGS metagenome assembly JACLAA01 (sample SAMN15724900, study PRJNA655200) | protist metagenome | isolation source: fluorescence activated cell sorting (FACS) single amplified genomes of... | place: Spain: Blaines Bay Microbial Observatory, Mediterranean Sea | collected 2016-01-19 | reverse complement strand
TCTACCCGTGGGCTTACTCCCGTCATCCGCCTATGCTCTCTGTTTCAAGGTAGGGTACACGTGGGTACACTTTATCTATATTCGTCCAAACTCTCTACACTGTCAACTTTTGTGAAAATAAATTTGAGTACTTTCGTAAAAAGTACTGTCAACACTCTCAACATATATGATACTGTTAACATTCTCAACTTTCTAAAAAATATGCTTGCGTACTCTTGTAAAAAATACTGTCAACTGTCAACACTCTCAATTGGTTAAAGATGTAATCGATTACTCGCAAAAACTTTCGAAAAACTTTTGAAAAACGAGACAAATACCTTACCAAAAAAAGTTTAGTAGTGTCAAGTGTAAAAAAGAAGTTGCTTAAGGAAAAGATAATAAGTATGTTTGTAGAGGAAATCTAACCAAAATGAAACCAGTTTTGTTCAAACATTTCGTCAAACTCAGATAAAAAAATAGAGTGGCGTTCGCGATCGAGACGTAAAGTCGACATCGGTAAGGTTTACATTTGGTTTTGTATTTGAAAAATAATGGCGTTTTGTTTTTTCGTAAACGCCACTATTTTTTGGTAAGGGTTACAGTTGAGTTTGTGGAAAAGTGACAGTGGCGTTTGCAAAAATTATTTTTTACGTTTTGGAAAAGTTTTGTCCAATTTGAAAAAAGCACTTTACATGCCACTATTTTAACTATTTTAAACAAATGTACACAAAAGGAGACCAAAGTAGAGTGGCATTAGTAGTGGCGTTTGTTTTTCATATTGCCACTATTTTCTAAATCAAACCAAATGTATACCAAAAGAGTTTCTCAAAAAATGGCGTTTGTTTTTTCATATTGCCACTATTTTCTACAAAAACAAATGTACACAAAAGGAGACCAAAAGAAAAAACTTTGAAAAAACATTCATATTTTTCAGGACAAAAAATACAACGAAAATGTAAACTATAATAGAATACGTATGGATACAATGTTGACACCATCTAAAATTGGAACGTAGATACGATGTATAATTACGTGTTGTGTTCGTGGCAATGTCGACGAAGATGTCGATGAGGGCTGTAAAAGTGATGACGATGATGAGTGAACTTCGTTCAATATAAATGAACTTAAAGAATTAATTTGTTAGAGTTATATAAATGACGACTATACAATTGACAAAATCTGGAATTGCTATGCAAAAGTTAAGGGGTGACCCTGGAAGCGAAGGACAAAGAAGAAAACGATAAAGGACTTAAAGGAAATAATATATAGGTAAGTATTAATACAATGAGCTATAGAGAAGGAACCATTTACAATTTATCCAGCCCAAACACAAACCAGTGTTATATTGGTTGTACCACAAAAGATCTAAAAACCACGTTCACCCATTTACGTGCATACTCCAAAAGAAATAGAGGCGTGAGTTCCAACGTAATCATCGAAGTAGGAGACGCTCAAATTGAAGTTTTGGAAACGTTTCACGACATCACAATATCCGCACTACGAAAGGAGCTCGGCAAAGTTCAAGAAAAATACGCCGATGTGTGTGTCAACACACACCGAGCAGGTCGAACCGTGAAAGATAGGTATAAACTCAACCCAGAAAAGTTCATAGACAAGCAGAAGGAATTCTATCAGGCCAACAGGGATAAAGTTCTCCGCAAATTGGCGTTAAAGAGTATGAAGAAACGCGGTTTGCCGTGTACGGACAGGGTGAGAGAAAAGTATAATATTACTCAGGCTGAAATTGACGATTGTATTAAAAGGTGAAATGACTTAAAGAAATAAAATGTTAGTGTACTATATACACCATGATTAATAACGAATTACAAAAACCAATTTTCCCGCTGGTATCAGGGCAGAAGACGCCAGCGAAGAGCGCGGTGGGCTTCAGTGACCCCGCAAATTATGACAAGCTAAGAAGCCTGTGTAAACCAGGCGAAAACTACGGACTACTTATGGGAAAAAATACGGGGTTGTTTTGCCTCGATTTTGACTTGTATAAAAGTGGTAAAAAATACACGTTAGAAAATTTTAAAGAACAATTTGGTGATAATGTCTACGTTACTGAGGCACCGCGAGGAGGGTTTCATGTTGTGTTTGAGTACGAACCGCGCATGAACACATGGAGCCAGGTGACTGGTATAGACGGATACTTGGACACAAGGACGACGGGTGGGTACATAATGGGTGCTGGATCTAAAACAGTTGACGGTGAATACAAGAGACTAAATGGCGACATACTGAAACCGACGAAGATGCCCAACGCATGAAAAGATATAATCGAAGCGAAAAGTAAAATATATCGCAAGAGGGACTTTTCTGGTGACGAGTTTGCGGGTGATAAAGATATAGAAAAGACGTTAGAAGATAAGGGATTTCATAACATCGAGTGGGCGACTGATTACAGTTTTAAAGCAGATGAAAATGGGAAGAAGTGTCCGTCCTGTGGGAATGTACACAATAACAACTGTTGGATAGTCCCCCAAGCCGAGGATACGGGAAGTATATTTGTAAAGAGTTTTAGCAATAGGTGTAATTCTACGTTATTGATACGAGGCACAAAAGGTCAACTTCCACCATTTGCTTTTGTGCTCGATGAAAATGAACCATTTACTGGCACATCGAACACTTTATCGGGCGAAATTCGAGTACACGCACAAAAGATAAAATCGTACGCGGAGACTAAGCAGGATTTTGAGAAGTACACGTGTCGAGTCGACGATGTTTTGGTGTACCCTTACACGGATAAGGCAGGAAACGTTCAGCTTTATAATAGGACACAACTTCGTGAAAAGGAGTCACATTTGATGTACGTGTGAAAAGCAGAAGACGAAAATGGCGACGAAAAAAGTGTTCGATGTCCGTTCGTGAAACGGTGGTTAGACGACGAAGAGAAGCGTACATACAGAAATCATTATGCCTCTGTGTGAAATTAGATGCTGACCGTACCTTTTCTGTGGTTAGTATGGCTATATTTGCCCCGTATGCCTAATGTTGAGAGTGTTGACAGTTGACAGTATTTTTTACAAGAGTACGCAAATATATTTTTATAAGTTGACAGTGTTGCGAGTTTGGACGAATACCCGCGTGTACCCTACCTTGAAACAGAGAGCATAGACGGAGGACGGAAGTAGGCCCACTTTCTTTGCTTCGGTAAGGGAAATGTTGGAGATGTTTACCTTTCTTGAGATATTCAAAGATTTTTCAAAGTTTTTCTGGAATTCTTCTCTCTTTCTCTCTCTCTTTTATATAAGAAAGAACAAATATAGTAGTAGTATTTATATGTGTAATATTAATTGGTGGGTTCGTCGATCCACTCGTCGGCGTCTTCGTCGGCGCCTTCCTCGTTCGCGTCGACGAAATCATCCGCGGCGGCGGCGGCGGCCGGAGGTGTCGCTTTCTTTGGAGATTTCGGGGCGGGGATTTTCGGCGCCGGGACTTCCTTCGGTTTTTCTTCTTCCTGCACACCACCAGCGATAATATCAGAATCTTGCTTTCCCGCAGTAAAATAGAGAGCAAAAATCCCAAGAGGAACAACTCCAAGAACTATCCCGAAGGCACCATCATTAATACCAAGCGGAAGACCGGTGCCGTCACCGTTGAGGCGATCATCCACCTAAACATATTTATTAACTTGGTTCTTGAATGAAAAAACACGAAAAACTTACTATTGCCAGAGCAGGAAAGACGGGGGCGATGGTTGCCACAATCGTAGCAGAAATTGCAGCGGTTTTCTTTTGAATCGAAGCGAAAGTTTCGGAAGCCTTGGCTTGCGGAGCTATGATTCGGTTATTTGTAAAATAATTGGTGCCATTAATAATTGAGGTAATATATAATGCAGTAAATACCTTTCTTGAAGCAATTCTTAGACTTACGCGTTGTCACTAAAAGATCAAAGAAGGTAGGAAATTTGACGCGTAAGTGGAGTTTAGACTTCAAAAACTAAATATAACGATTAATGTGATACGCACCTTCACTGTGACGGACAAAAGTAGATGCATTCAACGTTGATGCAAACATATTTCTATTTTATTTTAAACGGGTACTTAGCGAGCGGAGGTTATGACCTTCCTTGAGTTTCCGAGACTTCCTGAGTCCAACTCAATTCAGCTCAAGCTGAAAACTCCAAAAAGCAAAAAGATATGATATCATTGATTTTCCTGTGATTTTCCTGTGAATTTCCTGTGAACCAATAAAACTTTTTTGATCCCATAACTCCCTAAATGACCCCTCCTTTTTCATCGACCAAAAGTTTCCAAACTCCGCTACTTAATAGCTCCCCGCAACAAGTGCTTGGCACTCTTGCGTGAATTTTATTATCAAGCGTGATCTTGTTGAGACTGCGGAATTTGCGTGGACTACTCGAGTGCGTGGATCGCGTAGGTTGCGGTGCGGTTGCGGGGGCTCGTTAACTTGTGGAAGTTTGGGGGGTGGGGGTTTACCTAAAAACGATGGCACCCCCTCCTATTCCCGACGACCTACGACCGCTCACGGCGACGGAATTGCGTTGGAAAGAATACGAAACTTTCAGTCAAGCTTACAAAAATGCAAAGTTCGTAGATGAGAGCTGGTTTAAATCTTGGTGTATAAAGCACAACCCTGTGTATGTAAATGCTCCCTGCAACTTGTCTCCAACCGTCTGGTTTCGTGGTTTGTTGGAGTGTTATTTTAAAGAAACAACTACTGTCCAAAATCGCCGAGGGACCATCAGTTTCGATATGTTTGGTTTGGCGGCGGCTGAGTCGGTTGGACGTAGACCAGTTTCAGGTCCTAAGTCTCATCTTCAACAAAAAGACTTGGAACAGTTTGCAAAGGAGTGTAAACCACATTTACATGCTTGGTACTTGGATAACGTGGAACAAATCGAAAAAGAAATTAAGAAACTTGAAACACAGCTCCAAGACACAAGTTTATCGCAGATACGGAAAGAAGTGATACCTCAACATATCGCGAGTGAACGGAAGAAGCTTGAGGAAGAAGACAAATACATCCAGGACTTTTTTGAGGAAATTGAAAATATCATCACTCTCATAAGCAAATATGATAATGACGTTTTAGAAAAGCAAGAGCAGTCAATCAAAGCTCATTTCCAATTGAGGTTTAATGAATTGGACTGTTTGAACCCATTTACACGTGACGAGCAGTATAAGGATTTGGAGACCATCGAAAAAGAGTTACACAGGTACCAAAGGTTGTGCCAGATTGTTGATGGCGAAAATATTCAGGCACCTATCCAAACAGTGGAGAGTAAAATAGCGGAAATACGTCTGGATATTGAAAATAACATTAATGAACACAAACGGAAGAGACTGGGTTCTATTGAATATAATCTGGAAGCTTTGCAAAAAGGTGTCGACGAGGAAAGGTTTGCAGATAATGAAGGATTTCGATGCGTTTTGGATGTATTGAAACTAATGAATGAAAATAAACAAACAAAAAGGTGAAATGGAATTTTTAACTTCCCGTACTTGTTTCTATAAGTGTACGAGTTTTTTTTTTGGAAAGTTGTGTTCTCTCTTGTTCTCGGTTTTTTGCAAATAGTTTTCTCATAGTTATTGAATAGTTTTCCAATAGTTTTCTCATAGCTATTGAATAGTTTTCTCATACTTATTGAATAGTTTTTTCATAGTTTCCTCATAGTTTTCTCATACTTATTGAATAGTTTTTTCATAGTTTTCTCAAACCAAAATACGGTTGAAGACTTTCTTATAAATGTCTTCAGATTTTTTGCCTATGTATTCAGGGTTTTCAGGAACGCGAGTGGCAAATAGAGTACATATGGACTTGGTTATCAGATAATTCCTTCTCTCTAAATTTTCTCTGAATCTTTCTTACTTTTGTCTTCGTTTCCGTCACTTGACGATTTCATACTTTTAGATGTCATTCTTCTCAAAAAGCTCTTGCTTTTCGATGTTTTCTGTTTATCGCCTTTGCTTTCTTCTTCAGTGTTGGTGTTAGAGTTGCCTTTCTTATCAGCATTTTTTGCTAGTATACTTTTCATTGTCGTGCTACTGTATTTTGACGACTTGAATGAACCAAATGCACCTAATTGAAATTGTGAGAGAACGACGGCAATTTGCGAAGCCGTGGGTCGAACTTTCGGGTTTTCATCCCAAGACTTTTCGATAAGCTGTCTGAATTCTCCTGGGGTCTTGCTAGAAATTTCTGGTCGAACGTTTGAAGTAATTTGATTGACGACGACTAAATCAGGCACGCCTTCAAACGGGTTTCGGCGTTCGAAGATTTCCCACGTGGTCATGCCAAGTGCGAAAATGTCGGTTTCTTTCGTTTTAGCCGCGCCCTTCATAATTTCTGGTGCGGTCCATTGCACGGTAAAAGCACTACTGATACTCGTGGCAGACATTGATTTACTCCTATTTTTGGCTTCAGATAAACCAAAATCAGCCACACAAATGCTATTATCTTCTCTAACCATGACATTATCAGCTTTCAAGTCCCCATGAACAATCGAAACGTCTGGGGAATGCAAATATGCGACCCCAGTAGCAACGTGAACTGCAAATTTAATTAAGTCTGATGTCTTAAAATGATTCCGCGAAACGTCGCGTAACAACGATTTTAAAGAACCTTTCGCGCAGTATTCCATAACAATCCATCCTCGTTCCGGCACAACGCCAAGAATTTTTATGATATTTGGATGGTTCAAACTGCAAATGATGTTCGATTCACGCTGCATATGCCTCTTAATATCGTTCGGTACATTTGTACTTAAAGTATCATCCTCTTGATGAAACATTGACTTCACAGCGACTGTTACATTGTTTCTCGCGAGTTTGCCTTTATATACTACAGCAAAACCGCCTTTCCCAAGAACATCTTTGGTGTCTACCTTAATAGCATCTTCATGCAGAGTCGGTGTGATATTGTTAAGTCTTGGTAATTTTTGTTTCGCCATAAAGTCCTCAACCTTTTCGTCTAACTCACTCAAATCCATCGACAAATCAGGAACGAGCTTATCCGCGAGCCATCGTAAATTCTTGGAGAGAAGATACAGTCTCACCTTATTTTTGAATTTATTTGTCGCAAATGCTACAATGTATGTCAAAATCAAGGTTGGAGCGCCAACAACAAAGGCACTGACTCCTCCAATTACCATGATTATCAAACTATTACCAGTACTTCTACCATCCTGACGAGGGGGTGTCGAGATCATTTCCACGATAGGCGATTTTGGTGGGGGTGGCGATTTAGGCGGTAAAGGTGGGGGTGCCGCTAGCATAATATTCTCTTCGTCCACCGCGACCTGTGTTAGTTTTGTCAAACCAGCAAAATTTTGCTTCAATGTCTCAGGTGCGATTGTGACTAATTCTCTTCTAAAACTATCTGCCTTGTCATAAGTCGATGCCTCTACTTTAAAGTTGACAATGATTTCCTCCGAGGATGAAAGAATTTTTCTTTGCTTACGTTTTGACATTGCATTTTCAACAGAAATGATGCGAATGGCACCATGAGAGACATCCAAAACAACAGAAAGCGCACTTTTAAACACTGTTTCCTCCTCAACTCCGAATGTGTCCTTGGTATATCCACCAAGGGTGAGCGATGCTTCTATGCTCGCTTGCGCTGGCGGAGGAAACGGTGGCGGTGATGGTGGTGGGCTTGGAGGAGGTGGTGGTGGTGAAGGTGCAAGCCAAGTGCTCTTTAACGTACCACACGAATTGACCTGATTTGTTGTCGTACAATTCCACTTTTCGTTGAAAGTATTTGCCCCTGTGAACATATCAGTTTGTACACTTATCGCCGCAGTTCCCTTCCACCCTGAGATGTCTTGGTTGAATGCAGAAGCATGATGAAACATATACTGCATGTCTGTTACTAGCGATGTGCTCCATTCCCCGATATCTTTATTAAACGCCGAAGCATGTTGAAACATAAATTTCATAGTTGTTGTACTTTCAGTGTCCCATTCTCCAATGTCTTCGTTAAATAAAACAGCATTTGAGAACATTCCATAAAAATTCTGCACTCCTGAAACATCCCAATTTCCAATGTTTTGATTGAATACAGAAGCATTTTGAAACATATTTTTCATACTCGTAACACTGGACGTAATCCAACTCGAAATATCACCATCAAATTTTATCATATCCTTGAATGCTTCGTCCATGTTTGTGACTAAACCCGTGTCCCAATCAAGCATCGATCCGTACTCGCTTTCTGTACAGGCAGCATTCACCGCATAGGTGTAACTATTCATTGTCAAACATCGTTCAATTGCCAGTTTAAAATTAATGTCTGATATCGGAATTGGAGGGGGAGGACTTGGTGGTGGACTCGGAGGTGGACTCGGAGGTGGACTCGGAGGTGGAATTGGTGGTGGACTGGTGGTGGTGGACTTGGTGGTGGACTTGGTGGTGGACTCGGAGATGGACTCGGAGGCGGACTCGGAGGTGGACTCGGAGGGGGAGGAGGATTTGGAGGACTCGGAGGAGGGCTAGGTGCCAACCAGTCAGATTTGATCGTCGTGCACGTGTTTACCTGATTCACCGTTGAGCATGTATACTTCGCGTTAAACTCTGTTGCACCGGTGAACATGTCTGTTTGTACACTCGTAGCAGCTGATCCAGTCCATCCAGAAACGTCTTGATTGAACGCAGAAGCTGAATGAAACATTTCTCTCATAGTAGTCACTTTCGATGTATCCCATCTTTCAATGGGTTGGTTAAATGCGGAAGCTCCATAAAACATATATCCCATATGGGTCACTTTCGACGTATCCCAACTTCCAATGTCTTGATTAAACGTGGAAGCTCCATAAAACATATATCCCATATGGGTCACTTTCGACGTATCCCAACTTCCAATGTCTTGATTAAACGTGGAAGCTCCATAAAACATATATCCCAAATCGGTCACTTTCGACGTATCCCAACTTCCAATGTCTTGATTAAACGAAGAGGCTCCTTGGAACATTTCACCCATGTCCATTACTTGCGACGTGTCCCAACTACCAACGTCTTGATTAAACGAAGAGGCTCGATTAAACATTTCTTCCATGTCCGTTACTTGTGACGTGTCCCAACTACCAACGTCTTGATTAAATGAAGATGCATATTCAAGCATATCTTTCATGTTAGTCACTTTTGATGTATCCCAGCCTCCAATGTCTTGATTAAACGAAGAGGCTTTATCAAGCATATCACCCATGTCCGTTACTTTTGATGTATCCCAGCCTCCGATGTCTTGGTTAAACGCAGAGGCTTTATAAAATATTGCGCTCATATCCTCCACTTGTGATGTGTCCCAACTTCCGATGTTTTGATTGAATGCAGAACATTCATAAAACATTCCTTCCATTGTTGTAACACTACCGGTTCTCCAGCCTATAATTAGTCCATTGAAAGTTGAGACACTTTCGAACATCCATGCCATATTTGTAACCTTAGAAGTGTCCCAATTGTTAATGTCTTGATTAAATGATGTTTCTTCAAACATTGACCTCATTCTCGTAACATGCGAAGTGTCCCAGTTTCCAAGGGGTTGATTAAACTCGGACGCAGATTCAAACATGCTCTCCATATCATTTACTTCAGACGTGTCCCAGTTCCCAAGAGGTTGATTAAACACAGAGGCGGCTTCAAACATCGACATCATATATGTCACTTGTGAAGTGTCCCAGCCCCCGATGTCTTGATTAAATAATCTTGCACCATAAAACATACTCATCATACTCGTCACTTTAGACGTATCCCAACCGCCAATATCTTGATTAAAAGCAGAGGCAGAATAAAACATATAACCCATATTCGTAACTTTTGACGTGTCCCAACTACCGATGTTCGCATTGAACTTCACCTTACCTTTAAATGCCTCAGACATGTTCGTAACCTGATACACGTCCCAGTCAATCATGATGCCATATTTTGTCGTCTGCAGACCATAAGTAGTACACGAACCGTCTGTAGGTGCCTCTGCGAGACAAAGTGTAATGGCATTTTGAAATGTTGAGTCTGTCAAGCAATAACCAGTGTTACATTCAGATGAAATCGGTGGACAAGATGTCGTGTCAACAATGCTTGAATCTGTGCAGGTAAACTTTGTTAGAAATGCCGTAGCTCCATGGAACATATTTGAAAAATCGGTCACTTGTGATGTGTCCCAACCACTAATTTGTTTATCGAACGCAGAGGCTCCTTGGAACATTAGACGCATATCAGTCACTTTTGACGTCTTCCATTTACCGATACCTTGATTAAATAATCTTGCACCTAAAAACATGTGGTCCATACTCTGTACATTTGAAACATCCCATGAAGAAATGTCCTGATCAAATACATAGCAATTATAGAACATCATATCCATGTCTGTGACTTGTGATGTCACCCACGAACCTATGGGCTGGTTGAATTCGTGGCTGTAGTAGAACATGGCTTCCATGTCCGTGACACGAGAAGTATCCCAATGACTTATATCCTGATTAAATTTGGAGGATAAATAAAACATGTGGCTCATGTTTGTCACCTGCGAAGTATCCCAATTACCAATGTTTTTATTAAACACAGTAGCATTCCAAAACATATCATTCATATCCGTTACTTGAGATGTGTCCCAACTACCAACGTCTTGGTTAAACGAAGAGGCTCGATCAAACATCCGCTTCATCTCTGTTACGTGAGATGTGTCCCAATTGCCAATGTCTTGATTAAACGAAGAGGCTCGATTAAACATTTCACCCATCTCTGTCACTCGTGACGTATCCCAATTCCGCAAATCTCTGTTGAATTCATGAGCTCCTTGAAACATATCTGCCATGTCCGTTACTTGAGATGTGTCCCAACTACCAATGTCTTGATTAAATGAAGATGCATATTCAAGCATATCTTTCATGTTAGTCACTTTTGATGTATCCCAGCCTCCAATGTTTTGATTGAATGCATATGCATCTTCAAACATTTCTTCCATGTCCGTTACTTGTGACGTGTCCCAACTTCCAATGTTTTGATTGAATACAGAACATCCATAAAACGCTTCAGACATGCTCGTCACTCGACTCGTATCCCAACTTCCAATGTTTGCGTTGAAATTCAAATTTTCTTTAAACGCTTCAGACATACTCGTCACCTGACTCGTATCCCAATCAGGCATACTTCCGTATTCGCTCGAGGAACACAATCCATCTACCGGGTTCGTGCTTAAACACGTCGAAATTGCTGACGCAAAATTACTAGCAGTAATTGTAGTGACACCATATGCTATACGAAGTGATGCAACAGTTATGGTGACTACGTAAAGAAACTTCAAGTTTTTAAGTTGACGAAACATTCTTCAAAAAGGAGAAAAAGACGTCGGCCAAATCATATCCCGTACAGACGAAAAAAGTGTAAAAAAGTCGCTTTCTCTGCGCCGTTCTATCTCCTACTCTGCAACGCGGGTAAAGGGCTTGCAAGCGCGCTTATTCCCTCAAAAAACGAGAGAGAGAGAGAGCAAAGCACTCGCTCTTCTTTGTGTCAGCGCTCTTTCGCGTGAAAGGCTTTTCGAGAGAGAGAGACGTGGGCGCGTCTTTGAGTTCGTCTTCTAATTGACACATTTATTTCCACTTTTAAAAAGACAAAAAATCTCCAATAATCCCTCTATAACCAATTAAAAAAAAGATTTTTACAAAAAAAGTTTTTATTGGTTACAATCTTTTTAAGAAGTTGTTCGTAATTTTCGTGCGTTTCCGCGGTCACAACCCGGAAACCGTATTTTTACAAGTTTAGGTGAATAAAAAAATTGTAAAAATAGGGATTTGTGCGTCAAAAATAATGACGATTTTGGTTAGGTAAGTTATAAAATTGAAAAATACACGGTCTCTCGCACACCTTGTGAGTACTCTCGTAATGGGAAGCTCCTTCGGCACCAAACCCCTAATAAATTGTTAGACCGTGTTATACAAGTTATGGCAAGTTCTCTCGACAACACTTATAGTTTGAATTTGAGTATGATGCCTGTGACCCGCTTCCACCCTGTAACCAATAAGTTGTGCCAGTGACAGACTTCTGGTAGCCCGTGCAAAGCTCTGAACTAAGGCACAGATTCGCGATGCACACTTCGTCCCACGCCCCATTTACGCGACAACTATGGGACCAAAGAAAATCGCCACTGGTATACGTATTTGCTCAGACTTCATCATTCTCACCAGCGCCATTCGTAGCGCAGAGTGAGGGATAGCTCGCACCATAAGCGTACATGCACATCGCCGTACCGCCGTCACTTGCAAACGCTTCGAAGTATCCACTCACACAATCTCCTGTTGGTGGGCTACTAGGTGGTGGCGATGGTGAAGCTGGTGATGGGGGCGGTGGCGACGGCGGAGGCGGAGGCGCAATCCACGTAGAACGCACGGTCTTGCACGATGAAGGTTTGACGCCGTAGGAAGAAGAACTGGCGCAGGTGTATTTTGCCTGGAACGCCGTAGCTTGGTTGAATATCGAAGCATAATTGCCATAATTACTCACTTTAGAATCGTCCCAGTCCCCAACGTAGTGGTTAAATTTACTCGCGCCCCAAAACATTCCATACATATTCGTCACGCTCGATGTGTCCCACAAACTAATATTTTGGTTGAAATCAGAAGTATAATATCTAGTTTTGAACATTTCTTCCATGGTCACAACTGATGATGTATCCCATTTCGAAATGTCAGGATTATGTTGTGCCCAAGACCAGCAAGCACCAGCTTGCCCATTACTCATACCTTCAGCCTTGCAATTAAAATCCACAGAGAATAATTTTGCCATATTTGTGACAAGACTTACATTCCATTCAGGCATTGGTCCGTGTGGACTTTTGTAACACAACCCGTCTATTGGTGCCATACTGAGGCATGAATGCACCGCAGCATATAAACCATTAGGTCTAGAACTCGTATCGCCATACCCTTCAATATACTCAATCACCGGTTCGTACGGTGTTTTATACTGACACTCGTCGCCGTAATAGTACGAGTTTATGCACACGCAAATCCATTTTTCGCCATCAAACCTAAGTTTGTCCCCACCGGGAGGCACACATTTCGGTGGGTCAAACTTTGGAGTTCACTCAGAATTTCTGAGGTATTTTGGTTTTGTGTAAATATTGTTCCCGATACGTCTATGTCTTGTACGAACAGCTTCCCACCAACGCTTAAATTACCGTCGACCACCATATCTGTACTCTGCACTTGAACGGTGCCCCCGTCGTTCTTAACCCCGACCGTTCCGTTCGTATATTTAACGATGGGCCAGTTTGCGTTACAAAAGAATATATCAGAAAGAGTACCCCCGAGAAGTATGAAGAGTATCAACATTGCTCGAGTTGAAGACGGAAGGGCGGATGATGAAATTCTTTTTAACACATTCCACGGTGTTTGATAATCGCTCATCCCCCAACCCGCAACTTATACTAAGGTCCGTAACTTCGGGAACTTCTCGCGACTTCGGGAAAAACGACGACGAAAAAAATCGGTTTCTATTTCTTTACTTACGAGTGGAGCCGAAGGCGACTTTCCTTGATTAATATGATTAACGGGGTAGAGGATGTGTTGATACTTCTTTTTGCCGCGTTTCGGTACGAGTACTTGTCTTGAAGTACCGTCGTACGCGTTTGAACAGTGAGGTCAGTTATTCGGAAAAAGATTTTCTTTGTCGAAAGACACACGACAAAAAGAAGAAGGACGGCAAACCAAAAATATCTGGCGAGAAAAATGTTTCAACAAAAATGTTTAGGGTAATTATAAATTAGGGTTTAGCGGTTGAGTTTAGGGTGATTGTAAATTAGGGTTTAGCGGTTGAGTACCCCCTTCGTACTAAGACAAGCACTAAGGGAGTACCCCTTTTTTTTAAGGTCAAAATATAGTACGGCACAGACAACTTCCAGACAACTTTAAGACAAGTTGAACTACATATGGGCACAGACAACTTCCAGACAACTTTAAGACAATTTGAAAGATATTCACCGCGGTGTTACGAAAATAACGACGGAGGTGACGGAGGTGACGGCGAACGTGACGAAATTTTCGTCAATTTTTCGTAATTCGTATCGATGGCTTTGAGGGCAGTCGAAAGCGAAGATTTGAACTTTTTAGCCACCCCTGCTGGACTTCCCTCCAAAGCTTTATCAATAAGACTTGCCGACGATTTACCAACACCTTTGAGTTTCATAGCCTCTTCACCCGAAGTTATTTCGTGTTCGCACTCCTTTATCGCAAAACCAGCATCTAAATACGCTTTCTTTTTGTGGCTCAACATAACTTCGGCGGAAGCCTTTTCGTGAAACACCTTAAGGAGGAAGGTGTTCGCAGAAACATTAGCAGGTTCTAATAACTCGTGTATCCTTTCCTCCACAGTTGCCTTCGCCTCAAATGCCGAAGCTTTATCTCTCAGCATCTTTGCTTGTGTCCTTTTGTCTAAAGACACAGTCTGTGTTTTCTTCGCCTTCTTTTTAGGAGGCATCCCCCCCTCCCGCAACTTATACTAAGGTCCGCAACTTCGGGAACTTTTCGCGACTTTTGGAAAAACGACGACGAAAAAAATCGGTTTCTATTTCTTGACTTACGAGTGGAGCCGAAGGCGACTTTCGTTGATTAAGATGATTAACGGGGTAGAGGAAGCGTTGGTGCTTCTTTTTACCGCGTTTGGGTACGAGTACTTGTCTTGAAGTACCGTCGTACGCGTTTGAATAGTGAGGTTAGTTATTCGGTAAAAGATTCGTATCCAAAAGAAAAAGACACACGACAAAAAGAAGAAGGACGGCAAACCAAAAATATCTGGCGAGAAAAATGTTTCAACAAAGAAATTTAGGGTTTAAATGGGTTTAAGGTATGAGAGTACCCTTGTTTAGGGTATTTACAATTGGGGTTTAGTGGTTGAGTACCCCCTTCGTACTAAGGCAGTACTAAGGGAGTACCCCTTGTTTTTTAAGGTCAGAATATATTACGGCACAGACAACTTCCAGACAACTTTAAGACAATTTGGAAGACATATGTACACATTTGTAGAATTCAATGAAAACAGCTGCGGCGCACGGCAAATTTAAACCAAAACTTCCACGTCTCCTAATCGCGCGACGAGTTTCGCGACGTCCCCTAACACACCACCCGCGGTGACTGCCGCCCCGGCACCTGGGCCGGAAATCGTTAAACAACACGAATCGGTCGGGTTATACCTCTTCGATTCAATCTCGACGACGTTTTGGCTTCCTTGTAAATTCGCGAACGCGTGAGACATCGGAAACTCCATGAGTTCTACTTTCAGCTCTTTGGTTCGTAAATCCGCGCTTCCGCAAAATCGCAACACGTTTCCCCTCTTCTTCGCGTCCGCGAACTTTTGCGCAATGACGGTGTCGTACAATTTTCCAAACTTGTCATCAAACTCCTCCGAGGAACACGCTCTCAATTCTTCCGGCACCAATGATTCAATCGACGTCTTTTCGATGGACGCGTCCAGCCAGCCGGACTCTCTGGCCGCGCTGACCACTTTTCGCGCAACGTCTTGGCCGTTCAAGTCCTCTCGCGCGTCTGGTTCTGTATACCCGAGTTTCTTGGCTGTTTTTACAACCTCAGAAAACGGCGTCGACCCGTCGAAAGTGTTGAACAAATAGGACATCGTGCCGCTAAAAACGCCTTTGATTTGGTACACCTCGTCGCCGCTACTCGTCAGGTTTCTTAAAGTCGATATGATTGGTAAACCAGCGCCAATCGTCGCCTCGTAAAACCAACTCGCCGTGGACCAACTCATAGAACTCAACCCTCTGCACTTCTGATCTCGCGCCGTCGGCCCGGAGTTACACTTCTTGTTCGGAGTTACGATATGCACGCCCAACGCCAAAAACACGTGATATAACTCCGCGATTTCATCGGACGACGTCATGTCGACAATGCAATACCGTCCTTTTTTCCACGGTTTCGTCGTAATTGTATTACCAGCATCTAAAGATTCTTTTGTCAAAGCGTCCGAAATGTCCTGATTGTTGCTGTTGTCCGAGAGAGAGGGACTCACGTCGTCTAAAACAATCCTCTGACGTTCCAACAGACTCGAACAAGTCACGATGTCCAACTCGACGTGCAAAACCTCGTACAAATTCTTCGCCCAAATGGCTAAATCGTTCGTGCCATCGAACAACGTTTCCAACAACTCTCTGTTGTGTTCGGACGGAACGAACGGCGTCTTAAATCTGATTTCTTTTCGGGAGTTTGCGATGAACGCGATGGCGATTTTACCTTCCAAAACGTGCGATTCCGTCAGTTGAAACAAAAACTCTTTGCCAATCCCTCCGACGCCGAGAACGCCAAGAGTTAACGCGATTGGTTGTTCGGAAGAAGAAGAAGAAGATTTTGTCGCAGATTGCGGAGTGGTTGGTTGATGGGGTGCCATTGTTGTTGTTGTTGTTGTTGTTATATTATAACGAAGTAGAGAGAGAGAAAAAGTTTGATTTTGATGTTTTGCGCGGCAAACAAAGTGGTGAACAAAAAATACACGAACGATTTTTTTTTGATCACAAAAAGAAAGACGCACACACAAACACACACACACGCGCGCGCTTTTTACAAATAATAATGCCGAGCGTGGCATCGTTTGCAGTCAAGAAAGACGACGTCGTGCACGCGCAAGCGAACGATACGATCAAACGATGCGTGGAGATGCTCGTCATGAAAGGTGGTTTTGTTACATTAAAAGTTATTTAAAATGTGTTTTGTGTTTTGTATCTTGGACTCAAAAATCTCGTACCTGAAACGCGCGCACACCACGACGACTGACTTTTTCAAACCACAACAACAACCTTTTGAAACTACACAGGGATTGGGTCGCTTGTTGTCATCGATGAGCTCGACGCCGAGAAAGTTCACGGGATTATCACGCACACCGACGGTGAGAGATTTTTTTCTTCTTCTTTCTTCTTGGAACTCACGATAAAAATTTTCAGTATCGCAGTGGTACCTAGAATCTGTCTGTGCCTTTGAACGAGGCGGTCAGAAAGGTGATGACTTCGCATCCAATCGCGGTGAACATGCACATGTCTAAAGACGAGGCCGCAGAAACGATGAGAAAACATAAATTGCACCATTTGCTCGTGACAGACGACGAAGGGAAGTTTTACGGCTTAATCTCATCTTTCGACATCGCGCGGGAGACGGCGTTAGGTACGTCCTTATTTCTTCCTCGTGAGTCTGTATGTCTTACTCGATTTTCTCTTCACTTTTCAGACGCGAAAGCCTGGCCATGGCCGCGACCCGAGACGCATCACGATTTCATACACGTGAGTGGATCTGTCAAGTCAATTGAAAGCGCGGAGAAGATTGAAGAGGCGAAATGAATATGAGATGTTTTCTTTTGGTTCGTTGGAACAAAGGGAAGACGAGTACGAGAGACGAAAAGAATAATTAAAAGTTTGCAAATTTTGGTCTGCTATATACTACTTGAATACTTTTTTAAACGTGTTACAACTGCTGCGTACGTGTATGTGCTCCTTTCTAATTCCTTTTTCTATGCTAATTCTGATCCCTATCCTTTACTCGCGAAGAGTTGCGTGAATAGCTTATCCGCCCATTGCGGCACTTCTTCTTCAATCGAAGAGACGAAGTTTACCAGAGGTTCTTGGACGTGATATCGTAATTTTCTACCTTTCGAAGCTCTGCGATCGACAATCTTCCTTCTTTTCGCGGGCTTCGCCGCACTCCTCGGGGCGTCGCCATCGACATTACCAGACTCGAGGAACTCTTTGAGTAACTGCTCGTACATGTCGAAATCGTCGTACGATTCGATATCTTTGCGCGATTCCATGGAGGAACCATTCTTGTTCGGGCGCGCTCCGTCTTCATCTCGATCGAAATGCTCATCGTCGGAATCGTCCGAATTGGTAGTATCACCGAGTCGAGATATTTGAACGTTTTCTCCATTTTTTTTTGTGCGCGTCAGCACGGGGCGGGATCTATCGATGGCTTTCTCTGGCGCGAGCATAGCCGCGCGGACTTGCTGAGAGATGTTTTGATTGAACGCCTTTAAATTTCCAGCGTTTCCAGAAGACACTTGCGATTTTCTTTGCCATCGATCGCAACTCGAATCTCGAAACGCCGCAAATTCATTTTGCATAGCTTCGCACACGTTCCAAAACTGTTCCGTGGAGGTTAAAGAACCGCTGACACCACCGTCGCTCTTCTCCTCTTCTCGTTTCTGTTTGAGATTTTTCAATTTCGCGGCAACCTCGGTCGTGTCTACTTCGCCCGTCTTTTCAAACTGTTTCATCAAATACACCTGCAAGTGCAACATCGAGAGAAGTGTATCTTTTGCAGTAGTCGCGAGCGAGTCGAGCGATTTGTTTGCGCTTTCCGAGAGACGACGCAAACCTTGATTGGCGAGTGGACCTGGCATTTTCATGCCGTTTTCGATGCCTTTTTGCAACTTGATCCGCATCCGGAGCATTTGCTCCCACAGAGCTCTCTGAATGCGCACAGACTTTGATTTTTGTTCCGTTTTCGCTTTTTGCTCCGCCAAGCGTTTCGTTTCTTGTTCTTCGAGCTCAAACTTTTTCAGTTCTTCTTCAAGTCGCGGATCGGCGGCATCCTCGATTTCATCGTCGTCGTCTTCATCGTCTTCGTCTTCTTCTTCCTCGTCTCGTGCGCTCGCTCGTTTCGTACTCGATGATTTTCTTTTCACGTCATCCTTTTCCATGGCACCTGCGTAATCAAAATCATCGTCGTCGTCCTCAAAATCATCATCATCGTCGTCGTCCTCTTCATCCTCTTCTCTATTGTCTTTCGCTCCACCTCCTTCACCTCCGAGTTCATCTTCTTCTTCGTCGTCATCTTCATCCATTGCATCTGCATCATCATCGTCGTCTTCGTCCTCTTCATCTTCATCTTCGTCGTCAGAAATATTCAATCGTGGCAATTCTGCCTCAAACTTCTTGAACATCTTTGCCGCTTCTTTATCACTCTTCCTTCTCTTACCTTTTTTCCGCGTGGCTGAATCCAACACCGCGCGCATCTCTTCATCGCCTTCATCGTGGATGTTCCACCCCCCGTCGTCGTCGTCGTCGTCGTCGTCGGAAAAGTTGTCGTATTCGTTCCTTCGTGTGCTGCCTTCTTTCTTGTTCTTGTTCTTTTCTTCCTCTTCTTCGCTCTCGTCGTCCGAATACTCTTCCTCTTCTGCCGATCCTATGCTTTTGTTCTCAAAATCTTCTTCTTCATCGGGGTAATCATCTCCCTCAAAATCGTCTAGGTCTACGTCTTCGTCGTAATGTGGATTGTTCATCCTTAATTCCTCTTCCTCGTCCGCGAACATCTTCGCTCGGCTCGTGCTTTTTCCGGCGTATTCTCCCTCGTTGAGTGCAATATCTGCCCGCATGCGCAGTTTACCCGAACGATCATCCGCCGCGTTGGATAATAGTTTCTCCTCGAAACTAATATCTTTATCATCATCATCGTTACCATCTTCTTCTTTTTCTTCTTCCTTTCCTTTCGATTTCTTCTCTAAGACTTCATTTTTATCATCCGAGTCGGAAGAAAATCCAACGAATCCATCGTCGGCGTCGCCGCCGTTTTTTCCTCCTCGGTCGAAATCTTTCAGAATCTCCGGCACTTTGTTAAAGTCCATCTTGAGTTCTCCTCTCTCGATATCGTCGTCGTCTCTTGATGACGATGGTGGTCTCACCTTCATGTCCTCAAAGTTTTTAAACTTATCGATCAGCGCTTCTTTGCTCAACCGAGTCGAAGGGAGAGGCGGCAGTCGTAATTCCTCTTCTTCTTCTTTTCGTTTTTCATGAGAAGCGTCGCTTTTCCGTTTCTTCATCTTCCTTCGCAAAGTTTTTTTCTGCCGACTTTTTCGCAAGAGTCTGTCTGCCCAAAAATCATCATCCTCTTTCTTTCCGTCCAGAAACAGCTGACGTGGAATTTCAAATCTCGTTTTCAAAAAAAATTCGAATTCAAATCAAAGCACTTTTTTCTCTTCTTCATAATAACAGAGAAGAGAGATATAAACGTTTTAGCTTGCTTCTTACACATATAGCATTATATATTCCTGTGAGAAGACACACGACAAAAACGCTGCTCGATTACAAGTTATACATCATCACACATTTATTGCGTAATACCATCTTCTTCTTCGTTTACTATTTATTATTTAAATCATCATGATGAAGACGATCGAAACGTCCTCCACATCCTCCTCCTCCTCTTTTTTTTCTTCAACGGCAGCAAAGAAGAAGAAGACGATGAAGATGAGTTTAGGTCTGAAAAGAAGAACACCATCATCATCACTCCTTGGTCGTCTGGTCGTTCGCGCGGCGGCGACGGATGCTACCGATGAGAATGAATCTTCTAACTCGTCGTCCGTGGTAAAACAACAACAGAGCAACGAAAACGTCGAGTTTGATTTTTCCGCAATTGGAGGGGGAGGTGAAAAAGAAGCAAAAAATATTAAGAAAGAAGAAGAAGAAGAACAACGTAGTCTCGTCGACCCGCTGTCGCCGGAGTTTACGAAAGTCGACGACTCGATTCAATCGGTCACCTCGGGTGGGATTTTGAAGAAAGCGTCGTCGTCGTCGTCCTTGCCGTCGTCTTCTGCGAATAGTACTACAGTCGTCGTCGAAGAAGAAGAAGAAGAAGAAGAAGAGAAAGAAGAAGAGAAAGAAGAGAAAGACGTGGCTTTTTCTTCTTCTTCTTCTTCTTCGCCTTCCACCTCGTCCTCGCTGCAACAGCAGGACAAGAAAAACGCGCTCCTTGGCGCGGCATCGATTGGAGCCTTAGCGGCTGGGTTTGGGGCCTCGGCTTTATCGAGCGCCATCGAAGGATTTGCTCCAATGGCGGCGTTTGAACAACTCGTCGGTTTAGGCGCGACGTTGAAGTATGGACCGGAAGTTCTCAAGCCTTTGCTGAGCGAACGCGGGAGGCAAGAGGCGAAAATTTCCGCCGCGGAGAAGATTGAAGAGGTTTTGAAGGACGAATCGATTTTTAACTTTATGAAATCCACTGGAAACAAAGACTTGGACGAACGCTTGAAGAAAGCCATGAGTGGTGGGGATTTGGATTGGGAGAGTCAAGACGCGAAGGTGTTGAGAGCCATCGTGACGGATTTCGTCTCGGATACCGATTTTCAGTTGATGTCGCAAGGAGAACGATTAAAAGCGTTGCAAACGTTGCCAGAAAAATTGGAAAAGGCGCAAGATTTGGTGTTTAAGGCGCAAAAAGAAGCAGCGGAGTTTGAATCGCAAGTGAAGAGCGCCAAGTTGGAAGCGCGCATGGCGCTCGATAAACGCACGAAGGAGATTCAAGATTTACAACGCTCGAGCGAACAAACGGTCTCGGCGTTGACGAATCAAATCTCGTTGTTGTCCGGACAGAACTTGAATAACCGCGAGGCGATTGAAAACTTAAAACAAGAGCTTTTGGACGCGAAGAAAGAGTTGGAGAAATTTGAAAACATGGAACGCGACCAAACGCAAGATTTTCTCAACGCCGAGGCGCAAAACACCAAAGTCATCGACGAAATCAGAAACCAGGCGAAATTAGCCGAACGAGCGTTGTTGGAACAAATGGAGTTCGTGAGAAACGAGACGAAGAACGAAATTGAGACGTTTAAAGCGGACATGGAAGTGCAAGAGCAAAAAATGAGAGCGGATATGGCCGAGGAACTCGAAAAGAAGAAACAAACGCTCGAAGTGCAAATGAGCATTCCGTTGGAGAAAGCGAACGCAAGAATCGTCGATTTGGAGCAAAAGTATCACGACATTTCCGTGAAGTTGATTCAAAGAAAGCACGAGTTGGCAATCGCGAACGAACTGTTGAAATCGGTCCAAAACGAGTTGTTTACGCGAGAACAAGCGCACGACGAGGAAATCCAATCTATACAAGAAGAACTCACGAAGGCAAAGAACGAGATTTCTTTATTGGAAGCGTCCATCATCGAAGCCACGGAGAATGAGGGCATGCGCGTCGCGAATATTGAGAGGCAACTCGCGAATGAAAAGTTTGCGCACGAAAGCGCAAAGCTAGCCGCGTACGAGTCCGAGACGGCGTTGAAAGAAGCCGAACTCGCTTTCGATGCCGAGAAGAAGCAACTTCTCGTAAACTTGGCACAACAGTTGGAGAACGAAAAGATAGACTACGAGAAGGACGCCGAAATGGCCGTCAAAGAGATTGAAATGATTGAACTCGAACTCGAAGAGTCGAAGAAGACGAAAATCTCCTTGGAGCAAGAGTTGACGAAGATGCACCAACACTACGAGGAGACGACGTTGCGCGCAAACGAGAGAAACCGTTCGTTACAAAGCGAGTTAGAAAATATGAAGAATAGAGTTCAAGCGTCTGCGGCAAAAGCCGAGGAAATGGAAAAGGCGCAAATGGAAGCTTTGCAGCAAATTCAAATGGAAAGAGCAAACTTTGCCTCGGAGAAAGAGGAGATGCTCCAAGAGAAAGAGGAGATGCGCCAAGAGTTTCAAGCCAACTCGAAGCAATACGAGAGGGAAATTTCCAACTTGCACGAACGCGTAGAGAAGGAGCAATCAAATGCGAAAACCTTCCGCGACGCTTTAATGCACGCCGAAGATCGTGTTCAAGGGTTCATGCAGAAAATTACGACTTTGCAAACGGAGTTGGACTCTAAAACGGACTTGAGCGAAGACTACAAGGCGCGTTTGGACAAGGCGCAAAACTACGCGATGAAAGTCAAAATGGAGGCAGAGATGAAAGTCAAAGAGCAAATGAAGAAAGTGTGGGAGTTGGAAAGAACTTTGCAAGAGAAAGATTCGGCCGTGGAAAGCTTGAAACAAGAGTTACACGAGGCGTCGCAAGCGGCGTTGAATTTGGTCGAGCCTTCGGAAATCGAAGAAATGCAAAGAAACATGGAATTGTTGAACGCGCAAAAGATGGAAAAAGAGGAAGATGCCTCGAACGCGCGCGCCGATTTGTTGGCGCAACAAATGGTGAACGCTTCTTTAGTCGAGGAAAAACAAGAACTTGATGACAAAAACCGCGCGTTGCGCCAAGACGTAGTGACGAGACAACGTTACGAAAACTCCGTTCACCTAAAGAACGTCCAAGAGACGGAGCAAAAGTTGAAGGAGACGCAGAGAAACTACGAAAGTATGAAGCAAACGTTTCAAAATGCCGCGAAAGAAAACATCGAATTGAAGAGAGAGTTGAGTCAAACGGTTCAAATCGAGAACGCGGCGAAAGATGAGGTGAGAAGATTGACTGCGCTCGCGAATGAGCTCGAAAACAGACTCGCGGAAGCGGATAACCACGCGTTGCGAACGACCAACACGTTGGCGAAAGTCAAAGAAGAAGCTCAAATCGAAGCGATGAAGATTGTGTCGGAAACCAAAGAACGCGCGAAACAAGCCGAGTCGTTGTTGATGAAAGAACGAACGGAAAGCGCCGTGACCTATTCCGCGCTCGAGTTGCAGTTAGGTTCGTTACAAATGGAGTTGGACAAAGAGAAGAAGCAAACGTCGGTTTTGTTCAGCGAACTCGATTTGAAGAAAGAAAAATTGAGCACCTTCCAGTCTGAATTCGAAGAAAGAGAAGCGCGAGCCGTGGAAAAGGTTCGAGAAGACTTCCATTACCAAATGCGCGCTCTTGAGGAGAAAGTTTTGATTGCCGAAGCCGCCACTCGCGACGCGGAGATGCGCGCGGAGGCTTTACAACAACTCGCGGAGAAAGCCGAAGACGACTCGGCGAGAACGTTTGACGCCGCCGTGAAGGCAGTTACGGAAGCAACGAATAACAGTGCCGCCGCTGCTGCCGCTACTGCTGCCGCTGCTCCCGCTCCCATTACTCCAACTTCTACCGTCAGCACCGCGCAATCATCGTCGGTAGATCTCACAACGACGTCGAATAAAACGCCGCTTTCCAAAATGAAAAAAGCAGATCTCGTCGCCGCGTGCGAGGCGATGAACTTGGACGCCGCCGGAACCGTCCCGGTCTTGCGAGCGCGATTACGAGCCGCAGACTACTAAATGATGATCAAAGTAAAAATCCTACTACATCTACAACTCCTACTCCTACTGACTGACGCGAGAATGACCCCTCTTTTTCGCGTAATATATAGATGAAACGTTTTGTAAAAATGAAAGAGAGAGAGAGAGATCTCCTCTTCTGTCTACTAAAAAAATACTTTTGATGAATTTTTTTTCGTAAAAACGCAACAAAAATCGTCAGAAAAGAAAACGATGGCCTTTTTCTTTCTGTTGTTGATTTTATTCACCCTTACCACCACCCGTACCATCGCGACGAAGACAAACGACAACCAAAAGCCGAAAGTGGTGAAACACTTTTTAGGCGTCGATCCACTTTTCCAGCACAAATACTCCCATGACGATGATGATGAAAAAAAATTCGCGTGCAACGACGGGAAAACAATCATCGATTTTACAAAAGTAAACGACAACTTTTGCGACTGCCGGGAAGACGGCTCGGACGAACCGGGCACAAACGCGTGCAGTCACGCGATACACTCGCACGGCTTTTACTGTCAAAATCTCGGCTCGACTGCGAAACTGATCAAAAGCTCCTTCGTGAACGACAACGTTTGCGATTGTTGCGACGGTTCGGATGAAAAATTCAACACGAAAAAACACTGCGAAAATACGTGTTCGAAAGACGGTATGAGGACGATGGAATCGTTGCGAGAAGAGGTTCGAGATTTCGAGATTGGCATTCGAAAGAAGCGAAACGAGTACGCGAAGAAGATGGAAAACGCGAAAAAAGAAGCGGAGAAAGAAGTTGTTCGATTGCAAAAAGCCGTCGAACAGTTGCGGGAAGAAAAAGAAAAGAACGAGGCGGAAGAGGAGAAGGCGAACGAAGTCTTTCGAGAAAAGGAGAAGTTGAAAGAAGATAGAGAAGAAGAGGAGGAGAAAAAGAAGAAACGAGAGGAGGAAAAGGAAAAGGTGGAGGAAGAAGAGAAGAGACATCATCATCCAGACGACGAGAGCAAAGAGGAACGAGAGATGAGAGAGATGGAAGAGGAGATGCGGGAAATCGAGCGAGAGGAAGGTGAGGTGGATCGAGCAGCGGCGAAAGTGGCCGCGAGCGATAACAACGACGAAAAAAAGGGAGAAGAAGATATAAATAGAGAGGAGACGGACGAAGAGAGAGGACGACGGATTGCCGAGCAGTGGGTGCACGGAGACGACAACGATCATCGTGAAGGAGAAAATGAAGAGGAGGAAGATTTCATCGATGGCGATTATGGACATCACGATCCCTACGAAGAAGAGGATGACTACGACGAAGATGGTCACTATCCCCCTCACAAGGACGACGACGACGACTTTGACGACGACGACGACAACAGCATCGGGGAAGAAAGAGATGTGGAAGCATCGAAGAAGGAAAAAGTTGGAATGTTTGGACGCGTGAAACAAATGGTAATGGGCAACAAGAAAGCAAAGAAGAAAGCGAGAGGCGGCGGATCTGACAACGAGGACGACAACAAAATGGGAGAGGAAGAACGCGCGCTCGAAGACGCCCGGAAAGTAAAAAACGAAGCGTCGAGGAAAGCAAACGAGGCGAGGGAAAAGTTCGAGGAATCCAACGCGAAGTTATCGGCATTCAATGCGAAAATAGAACGGCTCTCGTCCGAGACTGACGACGAAACGACGAAGCTGCTCCTCGGCGCGTTGTCCGACCAGTGTTTTTCTACAAAAGCGGATAAATACACGTACGAAATTTGCCTCTTTGGCCAATCAAAGCAAGACAACCACGTGCGATTAGGCGACATGAAAAGCGAGATTACCTTTGACGACTCGTCGGGTAAACGTTTCGCGAAATTCGAAAACGGCGAAAAGTGTTGGAACGGACCGAAAAGGTCCATGACGGTTGAATTAGTTTGCGGAAGTACGGAATCTTTGTTCGACGTTCAAGAACCGAGCCGGTGCGAGTATTCGAGCAAATTATACACCCCAATAGCGTGCGACGAGAAAGCGTTAGATGAGAAGAAAATAGAGCTGGACAGTTTGGCAGAGCGAGAGAAAAATACCAACGAAGAAGCAGAGGTGGAGTACGTCGTAAACTTTTAAAAGTTGTGAAGTTTTAAAAGCCTGCTGCCATACCTACGTGTTTATGCGCTGTTTAATTTCACACAGCAACAACAATTCAAACTCCTCTTTTCTCTCTACTTATCTATGCATCGCTCTCTTCTAACAAAATCATCAGTGTGTTGTATAAATCACACGTCAAATCCTTCCTTTCGTAAACACACCAAGTGCGCTTCAACTAATTTCTTGCATCTCTCGTCCTCCGCGCCGAATTCTCCTATGCACTGATCTCTCGGTTCTTTCGTCTCTGGACACGCGCAACAGATTTTCTTCTTTTTTGGTTGTTGTTGTTTTTCTTCTTCTTTCTTCTTCTCGGTCGTCGTCGTCGTCGTCCTCCTCCCCCAAAACATTGTAGTATTCGTATCACAGTTAATGACGTTTCGTCGTTCGTTCCTTTTTTTCGTCTCTTTCGCAATTTTTTTTTGTCTCCTCTCGTACAAAAATTCCATAAGCTAAAAGAGGATGAAAGAACAACACCAGAGGGGACAAAGAAGAAAGTTAAAAAAAAAAATCCAGTCACGATGAGTCAAAAAATATCTCTGTCGCGCGTCGTCATCTTTCTTTTCCGAACGATCTCTCTCTTTTCTCTTTCGTCCGCAAAAGGAATACACACGACACTCTACTCTGTCTCCACTAATAAAAGATATCACAAAAGAGATGATCTGCTGTCATCATCATCAGCGAGTTTTGTTACTCGTCGCGACAACAACAACAACAACATCTCATACTTCTTCGTCTATTCGAAGATTTGGAAGAAGACCAATACTAAGAACAACAACATCGACAACAACATTAAGAGCAACAAAAAAAGATTCAATCGATTGGGACGAACAAAACGACCGGTTTAAAGCGGAACGTATTTTCGACCAGTGTTTAGGCGCGATCGCGGATGGCGACGAAGAAATGCTCGAATCTTGTTTGTTACAAATCGAGTCCGATAAGAAAGTGCAAAAACTGAGCAAGAAACTCGAACAAGCCGCGCCGGATGTGTTTTGGAAAAAAAAGGTGAAGGAAATCGCAGCCGCGAGAATCGTGGACGATTGCATGTCTGCGATTTTATCCGGAGACGCGAGCGAGATCGACGGGTGCATGGTCGAGTTAGAGAATGAAGATTCCATGGAATATTTGGAAGGTTCTTCAAATAATAATACTAAGTAGTATTGAATAGTAAACTAATAATTATATCATTATTGTCATCACATTTAATAATACAAATATCATCCTCATCTTCGTTCTGTTATTGTGTGTTGTTTGTGTGTTCAAGTACTTGGAAAGTCTCTTTCTTCGTGCACAAAAAAAGTGCATCATAATGTCCTCCTCAAAGTTCTTTCTTAAGACGACGACGATAAAGACGACGAGAACGACACCGAGAAGACAACAAAGAAGACAAAGAAGGAAGATTTCATCGACAACATTTAATAATAATAATAATAATAATAATAACAACAAAAACAACAACATGGAAACGATCTTGCATGAACACGAGATTGAAGATATTTTCCTCGACCAGTTTGGCGTTTTACACGACGGCAAGAACGCATTCCCGGAAGCCATAGAGTGTTTACGAAGAATCCATCACAAATATCCAGAGGTGAGAGTGCACGTACTCTCAAACTCGAGTAGACGTCGGACGTCCACGCTGAGAAAATTGAAACGGATGGGATTTGAAGACGAGTGGTTCCAATCGGCGATGACGAGTGGTGAAGTGTGTCACAGGTTCATCGAAAGGGATATTTTAAATACGACGACGAATTCGTCGTCGTCGTCGTTTACTTTCTTGCACTTGAACTGGGGAGAAAGAGGCGCGGTTTCGTTGCCGTCTGGATGCGTCTTACCGCAAAGTAAAGAAGAAGCGATTGAAAAGACGACGCACATAGTCGCCTCTGGATGCGAGAGTATGTCCGTTCCAGGGACGACGCTGGGGAGTTACGACAGACAAGTGCAAAATATTCAACGTCTGACGCACGAGGAGATTAAAGAGGTGTTGACTGGGATCGCGAGAAGGTGCGAAGAAAACGGCGCATTACCGCCGAAGATGTTGTTGGCGAATCCAGATTTTGTCACCGTCAACGGCGACGCGTTAGAAGTCATGCCGGGAACGATTAGCCTCTGGTATCGAGACATTTTGAACGAGGTCTTTCAAAAAAAAGGAGAAGTAAGCGGCGGCGGCGCGTTCAACGCGGACGAATACGTCGTCAAGCTCGGTAAACCGGCGCCGATAATATACACGACGCTTTGCGAAGAGATTAGTGGTAGAAGTAGAAGTAGGAATAATGAACACAGTGAAGACGAAAAGGAGGAAAAAGAGGAGGAAGAAAATGCACAAACGTTTTTCTCTAAATGTTTGTGCGTCGGGGATTCTTTAGAACACGACATAAAAGGCGCGCAATCTGTCAACGCGAAGAGTTGTTTCATCGTCGAAACGGGCATCCACGCGGAGGAGCTTGATTTTTCTTCTTCGTCCGCGTTGGGAGGCGACGGAGACGAGTCCGAGTTCGAAGCCGCTCTCGAAGCGATGTGCGAGAAATATAAAGTTGCATCTCCTACGTGTACAATCGCAAAGTTCTCGTGGAACTAGACGAAGAGGTTGGAGAACATGTTTGATGATGATCATTACTCTGTACCAGTATTGTTTATAAAACGCCTTCTACTAGTTTATTATAGTATAGGATTATTGAAAGACGCCTTTGTGGATCTGAGAGTTATCTTCAATTATTATAAGTATAGTATTCGTTTTTGTCCCGTATTTTATGACCCCTCGTCAAACATCCGCCGCCGTCTTTGTATGTTTGTATTCGTTTTATTATATTTCACCACCGAACGCCACTTTTTATAGCTGATCCGTGTATTTTATTCCTTCTTCGCCCAGCTTACTCCTTCCTCTTCTTTCGTCGACTTTCTTACACTTCCGTCGGCATTGGAGCGACCAACTCCATGTTGTACGCCGAACCACCGTGCTTGGACTCATCCAAACCCAATTGTTCTTCTTCCGGAGACGTTCTCAACATGTTCATTTTCTTCAACGCCAAGAAGAAGAGACCGAGCAGACCGCCGACCCAGAGGAAAATGCAGATGACGCCAACGACTTGGGCGCCGAGCAAACTGCCGTCGCCGCCATAAAAGACACCCGCGCACTTCTCGGCGCCTCTGTAGACTTCGGCGACGTATTCTTTCTTTGCCATGAGACCGACCCAGAAGACGCCAAAGGCGCCGCACGCGCCGTGCATCGGCGCCGCTTCCAAAGGATCGTCAATCTTAAGCTTCAAGAGCAATTTACCAGCGCCGTGGATAACCCACGCGGAGATAAAGCCGCAAACGATAGCAGTCCACGGTTCGGTGACGGAGCAACCGGCGGTGATGCCGACTAAACCAGCCAAAACACCGTTGCACACGGCAATCAAGTCCCAAACGTGATATAATCCATAGTTGATGGCCATGGCAGTCACGCCGCCGGCGGCGGCGGATAAAGTAGTCGAGACGGCGGTTCTAGCGACGACGGCTTCCGAACCAATGATTGCCAACTGTGACCCCGGGTTAAAACCGTACCATCCGACCCAAAGAATAAACGTACCCAAGACAACTAACGAGGCGTTGTGTCCCGGCATAGCGACGACGCGACCATCCGGGCCGAATCTGCCAGTTCTCGGGCCTACGATCATAGCACCCATCAAACCGGCGACGCCACCAGTCATGTGAACGACACCAGAGCCGGCGAAGTCATACATACCACAGTCAAAGAGTTTATCGTTGTCTTTGAACGCAGTGAGCCATCCATTTCCATCCCAGACCCAGTGAACGACGACTGGGTAGACGAACGCGGTGAGAAAGAAAGAGTAGCCCAAATAGGCTTGGAATGCCGTTCTTTCCGCGACGGAACCGGAAACAATCGTCGCCGCTGCCGCAGAGAACGCCCACTGAAACAAGAAAACAGCCCATTCGGTGAAATCTTGCAAGCCAAAGTACCAGTTTCCGATAAATTTATTCGTTGATTTGCCTTCTTTCGTCCCGTATGCGAAGCCGTAGCCAAAGATAAAGAACGCAATCGCCCCGACGCACGCGTCCAAAACGTTCTTGATCAAAATGTTCTTGGTATTTTTAGATCTCACCGAACCGGCGCATAACATCGCGAATCCGGCTTGCATAAAGAACACGAGGTACGCGGACGACAACAAAAATTGGTTGTCCGAGGAGTCCCTGATGGTAGCATCAGTCCCGGTGAGACCGGATAAGACTTTGCAGAGATCCTCTGTTTATATTAATAGAGTAAAAAGAGAGAGGAGAGAGAGAAGACAAAAACTCGTTGGTCAGTATTATTATTATTTTGTGATGTGACATTTTTTTTCCCTCCAATCCTCCAAAAAATAATTAAAATGTCTGTTCCGAGAGGAATTTTTTTTTGTCTTTTTTGGTTCAACAAAACGGGGGCGACTTTTCAAAAGTACGGAAATTCTTCGACGAATTCGTAGAGAGTATCAAAAGTACGGAAATTCTTCGACGAATTCGTAGAGAGTACGGGGAATTCTCTCTCTCTCTCTCTCTCTCTCTCTCGGTTTTTGTTGTCGCTTTTCATCAAACTCATCTCATCCCGGTAAAAGACAGAGAGACAGACAGACAGAGAGACAGACAGACAGAGAGACAGACAGACAGAGAGACAGACAGACAGAGAGACAGACAGACAGAGAGACGTATGTCTCTGTCTCTCTCTCTCTCTCTGTCTCGTTCGTTTGGTATCTCAAGACGAGAATTTGATGTCTCCTTTTTCCAAGAGAGAATTGAGACCCCCCCCTCCAATTATTATCCAATAATTATTGGCGGCGAAGAAGACCGGGAAATCTCATCACTCGTTGACGACGACGAGAGAAAAGGAAAACGACGACGGAGAAGGAGGGAGAAAAAAATCAGACTTCGTTTTTGTCGCTCACCTTGGTCGTTACCATCATTGGCCAAGAAGGCGAGATCGCCGACGCAATAAGTAGCCATTGTTAATTTTGGGCTTATTATTATTGATATTATGACGAGTCAAGAGGCGAGAAATTTTTTTGAATTCCTGTCCAAAAGCTGTCAGCTATACATTTTAACAGGCAGGGAAAGGGGCACAGACGACAGAAAGAGTTGTTGTTTTGCATTTCAATATTAATATAAATACAAAACGCCTTTTCCGATACTCGGAACTAATATTTTACTATTATTATTCGTCTTCCTTCACCTCTTCTTTTTCTTCTACTACTTTTTCTTCTACTTTTAGTCCTTTCGTCGTAGCAATATCAGCGTTAACAGCAACTTCGTCTTCGTCTTTGTCTTCTTTGTCCTCGACGTAGTCGTCCATAAATACGCGGCTCTTCATGCCGGAAGCGTTGAGCTTTTTCAAGAGGGACCCGTCCGAAAGGCCGGCGCGGACGACTTGCTGCGCTTTCAAAGTGTCCGCTTCGGAAGTCGCCGAGGCGCACACTAAAGTCACGCGCAAATGCTCAGCTTTGGTGCCAGTCTTTTTCGTTCGCTCTTGCACGTACGTTTCCATATCGTCTACATTCGCGCACGAGTCTGGAGCTTGCTCTCGTAAGTAGGCGAAGAACACCTCTTTAAACGCTTTTTGTTCCGGCTCACCAAACGCGATCCGAGTTATGCTCGGAAAGCCTAAAGAGGCGACGACTCCAGTCGTGGGGATGTTTTTAACTTCCTGGTCGTCCAAAGTAATCAAAGAAGACGGATCCGAGGCGTTCTCGTCGTCGGCGGCGTTTTGCGCTCGCGTCGTTTCGGCGTCGGTATCGCCTCGCTCCGCCTCTTCCTCTTTTTCTTCTTTCGCTTCTTCGCTTTCTTCAGTGGAAGATTTCTCGTCGATGTTGGCGTCAATTTTCTTCTCATCATCGTCTGAAGAAGAAGTCGTTGGTGACGGGGTCGTCTCTCCGAAGTATGCGGCGAGATTCTTCTCCGCTTCCGCATCCGTGAGGGCGGCAGAGTTTTCAACCGAAGATCGGACGTCTTCCGCAGTGGAAACTTCAGAGTTGTTTTCACTCGATTCGCCGTTCTTTCCCGCGTTAGCTAAAATAGAATCGACATCATCCGTCATTGGTTCCAAGATTGCATCGTCCTCTACTGTCGCTCCTTCCACTGTATCATCCGCGTCGTTGGAAACGTCGTCCGGAATTTCTGCGCCGCCGCCGCCGCCGCCGCCGCCGCCCAAGAGCTTCTTCACTTTCTCCGCCGCCACTTCTTCGTCGCTCACTGCATCGTTGTCGTCGTCGTCGTCGTCGTTTTCACTTTTCTTGTCGCTGCTCGTTTTCTTCTTCTTGCTAGACGATGAGGAAGATTTAGACTTCTTTCCACCAGAGTCAGAAGAGAAGTCTTCGGCTTCGGCTTTGCGCAACAATTTATCCAACTTGTCAAACTTGCCCTCTCCGTCGTTTTTTATATACTCTTTAACCGAATCCACCGTCTCTTCTTGACGTCTCTTGTACTTTTGCGCTTTCTTGGACATTTCCTTCATACCATCTAAACTCATTTTGGCCGTATCGACGGCTTGTTTAGCCTCTTCTATCGCTTGCTGACGATCGCTCAAAGCGAGATCCCTTTCCTTTTGCGCTTGCGAGTTGGCAGAGTTCAACCTCATCAACGCTTCCTCGGCAGATTTTTGAACCTCTTTCGCGGCTTGCGAGATTTCATCCTTCTCAGCATGCAATCGCTCAGCCAAAGCTTTCTTATCCTCGCTCATTTTTGAGTTTGACCTTTTGGCAAACTCGCCGATTCTTCTCCTCGCTATCGCTTCTCTCTTCGCCTGTTCCAAATACTCGTTCGCTTGTTGCGTCGCCAACGCGGCAGTGCGGCGAGCCTCCAAGATCTTGTCTTTGGCGTGCTCAATTAAACGACCTTGCGCTTCGGATGCTTTCGTGGCAATTTCGATCTTCTTTTGTTCGTAATCGCGGGCCAAATTTTCCTTCTCGATGTCAGCTTTGCGTCGCAACGCGGTTTCTTCCACCAGAGCCTTTTTAAATTCAGAGACTAAAGCGTTCAAATTCTGTAACTTTTCTTGTTGCTGCGCCGCGTTTTCTTCCGAAATGGCCTTTTTCGCGGCAGTTGCTTCTAAGCGTTCAAGATTCTTTTGTGCTTCTTGTCTCCAGTGCATAGCAGTTTCGTGCTCCGATCTCGCCAACTCAGCCGCGTCGCGATTTTGGTTGGAGATGTCATACAGTTCCAAAGCGTTTCTGTTCGCCGTATCGTGTTCGAGCTTTGCCATAGCGACAGCATCTAGATTCTCCGACGTCAATTTAAAATTATTTCCCACGTTTGCGTTCGAGTTCGCGTTGTTGTTGTTGTTATTAGTGCCAGCCGCCGCAGCATTCATCATCATCTGATTGTTCATGGCGGCAATATTTTGTTGGTACAACATTTGCGCCGTCTGGGTCGGATCGATTGCGGCAGGTTGAACGACAGCGGGTTGAGCAACTGGCGCGTTTGGCGGAGGAGGCGATGGAGATGGCGGAGGTGGTGAGATAGCCGGAGGTGGGGATTGAACTTCTTTGTCAGTCACGTCGCTCGACGACGACGACGACGAACCTTGCTCCTCCGAGAGCGAGCGCAAGACTTTCGAGGTTTCCTCGTTTCTTTTTTGCAAACCGGCGTCGGAATCCTTCGAGTTGACGTCATCTTCGTCGGCAAACGCAAAAGTACCATCCTCTTGAACGATGAGCTTTTGACCTGGTTTAAACTTCATCTGGTGAGCTTCCCCAGCCGAGTTCCACGATTTTGTCGCCGCGCCGCCTTCTTTCACTTCCTTCAATTTCTTGGCAGCCTTCATGCGAGCGGCGAACGTGTCCACGGGCTCTGTGTTGTCGTCCTTGTTGTTGGATTTCGAAGATTGCTTCGTCGACGCATTTTCAAAGCTCGAGCTTTTCTTTGTCTTCTCGTCCGTGGCAATACTCGCCGTCGTCGCCGCTGACCCTCTCTTTTCCTGCTGCCTTCTCTCTTTCGACGTTGTCGTCCCAGTCGTCGAGGCAGAGGGCGACGATGAAGAAGATGATGATCCCTTCTTCTTGCTGTTGATGTTGCCACTTCTTCTCCCGTTTCTGAAAGATCTTTGTTGCTCGCGCTTAGCTTGTTCCGTCTCTTCTTCCATTTCTTCTTCTTGGATATCTTCGCTCGCCTCTTCTAGAAACTCTTCTCCCGGGTCTGCGTATCCAAAGGCTCTTCGTACGGTATCTGAAATTCGATCCGTGAGTCCGCGCGATTTCTTCACTCGCGACGACCTCATCAATTCTTCTTTTTCTTCATCTTCTACGAGCTGTTCGTCTTCTGATTGCTCTTCTGCTTCTGCGTCCGCGACTTCATCGTCGTCGAAAACTTCTTCTCCTTCGTTGACTCGCTCTTCCTCTCCTTCTTCGATGCCACCGTGCGCTTCATCCACAAGCTCTTGCGCTCTTCTCTCTATATCTGCTTCAGAAATACGTCCGCCTGGTGTTGAAGGAGTGATAGAAGAAGGCGTAATTTGCCGCCGTTGTTGTTGTTGTTGTTGCTCGCTATTTTCCATCGCGTCATAAAATGGACCTACGCGACGGCTTCGCCGGTTCGAAAGTCCTTTCGCGAACGAGGTTGCACGAACGGGGGATTCAACGACTTTTTCATCCACTAACCCGAATCGCTCTTTTTCCTTTTGTAGTCGTTGACGTTCGTGAAGAGAAGCTACGTTTTTCCTGCGTTCATTCTTGACATCGCGCTCCTCTTCCATCTCGAGTTCATCGTCGAATTTACTGTGCGCCCCCCAGGGATCGCCGCCGTACCCGGCACCTAATTCAGCGCTCGCGTCCAAATTTGTAGCCGCCCCGAGTTGTGCCATTCTCGTAGGTTGCTTTACGCCACCAAAAAGACTCGATAACCACGAAGATCGCGTCGGTGCAGCACCAAGTTCAGCTCTTTGTCGGACTGGTTCCGATTGCGCCGAAGCCGGGATAAACTTCTCCTCGATTTCGTTCAAAGCATTTTCAAGCTTGGACAAAGACGTCGACGCGAGCTCTTCGACTTTTATGGCTTCAGCCTCGAGCTTCTTTCTTCGCAAAGACTTGTTACCGTCGCCGGCTTTCTCCATTTTCGCTCTGCGCGTCAACTCCTTCACTTTCGCGGTGGCGTCCACGTCCGTAGTCGTGTGCCACTTACGGACACTTTTGATCGAATTGACAACATCATCGTGCGGCAACCTGTTCGAATCATCACTCGTTGCGTCTAGAATAGCCGAAAGTTTCAACAGTCGAGCTTGAAACATCGTCGCGTCGTTTTTAATTTGCACTCTCCACGTTTCGCACGTCGTGAGCAGATCGTCGTCGGATAACTGCACGTCTCTCTTCTCTTCGTCATCAAAATCTCCCGAGGTTGACGCGAGATCCCTCTCAAACGCGTCGGCATCGAATTTCTCGAGTAAGGTTTCGCCGTTTGCCAAAGCAATGACAGCGTTGCTCGAGTCTCCTTCAAAAAGTTTGTCGTCCTCGTTATCGTCCGCGTTCTTCGTCACCGCGCCGAGAAAGTTCGTGGCGTATTCGTTCGACCATCCTGATATTCCTCCTCGTCCATCACCTCCTCCTCCTCCTCCTCTGGATGATGCAGATTTTCGTTTAGACCCGGACGCGACGCCGCCTCGATTGTTCGAAGCGTTGATGTTAAAGTCGTCTTTCGCGCTTGAAGACGAAAGGAGCAAGTGTCCAAGAACTGAGTCCGAAGATGCCGTACAGACCATGGCGACGGAACCAGCGATCAAACATCCACCAACCAATCGAGAATACGATGTTGACGAAGTCATTGTCGCAGTTGTGTTCAATCCGTCGTGTTGATACTGATGATACTCGCTATTGCTCCCGTACGAAGGCGTGGTTGAGCTTCTCCCTCGGGGAAATCCAGTATTGAATTCCGCGGCCTCATTTTGCGCTCCTCCTCCGTGTCGATGGTGATGGTGCCGCCTGCTCTTTCTCTCTCCCGAGTGAGATTCTTCTCGCATATCTCTCAGAAGCTGTTCGGCGACTTTCTCTCTCCCTCTCCTCGCTTTTTGCGAATAGTGTGGATCGTCTCGTTCGTCTTTGACGTAGCCTTGCGCGGAAAGCAAATTTGTTGACGCGCGCTCATGACTGTTTTTGTTTTTGCTCTGATGATGATTTCTTTTGTTGATGGTGTTAGTGTTACTCGTCGTACTACTACTCTCGGCGGGGTCTCCTCCTCCAAACAACCAGTTTGGCGCCATTTCTGTGTGTATGTGTGTTGTTTACTCTCGTCGCTCTATATCTACACACACACACACACACACACACCCTCTAACGCGCGCTTTGTTGTTCTTTCTTCTTGTGAAGATGAGTTGAAGGCGTTTTGTGTGTGGAGCTTTTTTTTCCCTCGAGAACCCTAAACGAGAATTTTTCTTCTGAGATTCTATCATTCTTGGCACCTTTTGTTCTTCTTCTTCTTCTTCTTCTGATGACAAAAAAAAAGGTGTTCCTCTCCTCAATTTACTCTTCAAAAGAGAGAGACACGTTTCCTCCACAAACTCATCATCACACGTCAAACAAACACACGTTCACCGTCATCATAATATTACTACGCTTCTTCTACACATATAATCTTTTTTACTCCTTCTTCTTACAGCGTTTAATAATAATAATAATAATAATAATACACCACTGAGTAGTATTAGTATTATTAAATATGACGACTGAAGAACAGAGTGGTGGTGGTAATGGAAATGGTAAAGTGAAAGGTGGAAACGAAGAAGGAAACGTGCCGTTTATGATTTCAGAAATACAACGAGAAATGAACGCGCAGTGCACTCAACTACAACTGAACTTCAAACGAGAACACGAGGAGAACGTGAAAGAGAAAGAGAAGATGAGAGATTCAATCGAGCGTTTAACGAGGATTAAGGACGATTTGATGAAAAGTTTAACGTTGATGACGAAAGAAAGAGACTCGTTTCGAGAGAAGGCGATGGGAGAGAAGTTGTTGCATTTTGCATCTCATCGTCATCAAACTTTTCCTCCTTCTTACATCATCAAAGAAGAAAAGAGAGACGAAAGAGACGATTTTTACGATAATAACACTGAAATTGACGACAACGACGAATTTAAAGAAGAAGAGGATTCTTTTGACGACGACGGTGGTAAAAACAACGAGGATACTCAAACTCTCGTATCGCGAGCGCGATTTCAAAAATTACAAGCCGAGTTGATGATTTATCGCGAAGCGGCGGCAAAGTATCGAAAGGAGAAAGAGGTGGCGCTTTCAAAATTAGAAAAGTACGAAAGAAAACAACAACAGCAGCAGCAACAACGACAACAAAAGCGAGGAGGAGGAAAAGAAGAGAATACTGCGAAGAGAAAGCGGCCGCACTCTCCGGCTTCGAAGTACGCCGTGTTCGCCGGCGAAGATTACACGACCAAAGACGAAGAGCTCGAAGAGATTGGGAACAGACGACGAGGAAAAGACGACGAGGAAGAGAGAGAAAAACAACAACGACGACGACGGGAACAACAACACTCTCATCGACACCGGGACGAGATGAACGATGTCGACGACGAGTATAGCGCTAGAAAGAAGAACGATAAGAAAACCGACGACGACGAAAAATCTTTTTCGTTCAACAGAACGGAAGACTTTTGGGCGTTTGATCAGAAGAATGAAACGACGATAAAATCTAACGCATTCGTAAATCCGCAGCGACAACAACAACAACAACAACAACAACAACAACATCATCATCATCAAACAGATAAACCAAAGCCGAAGAAGCACGTCGACGCGTCGAAGATGATGATAATGTCGAAGAGAGCAAGTTTAGAAGGGGCGAGTAAAAAAGGCACCGCGGCGGCTTCAACAGCAGCAAAGAAAGGCCTTTCGAAGAAAGTTCGGGGTTTGTGGAACGACGCCATGAAGAAGAAAACGACGACGATTAGCGATACGAAGACACCACCGCCACCGCGATCGGGCGCTATGTTCGAAACTCCTAAAACGAACGAAGCGCAAATCAACGAGAACACGCCGGGAGAAGAGGAAGTTTTGGTCATCAAGAACACCCAAGAAGAAGAAGAGAAAGAAGAGAAAGAAGTGAAACGCACGAAGCAAGAACTCCGCGAAGATCATCAGCAAAAATCTAATAAATGTTTACCTGTTGACAAACCACTGCGAGAGGTGAAGTACCAAGAAGTTGTTCGTGGGAAAGAGGCGCGAAAAGAGCTCATCGGGTACGCGTGCCAAGAATGCGAAAGGTTTTACGCCGTCGCCGGTCAACTCGATCGAAGGGCGTGCGAACACGGAAGTAACGCTTTGAATAATAACACGAATAACGGGGCACCGCCAAGAAACCTGGAAAATTCCCGTCATCGCGCGAAGTACCTTCCTCCGAAAGATCCGGCTGGATATTGGGATCTCGGAGGACTCACGCAAACGCAACCGGATCCAAAGAAGAGGAAAGCGACAAAGTTCGACGAGACTCCTCCGTCGCAGGAAAATTTGTAAACTGAACGCGCAGAGAAAAGAGAGTTTATAAAAGATGTTGTGAAACATCTGAAAGAACATTGATTCCCACATACTACTGTACTATAGAAATAATAATAATAATATAATAAACAAGGCGCTGTACGAGAGTACTGGTAAATACTTTTTTGTATGACTATCTACTTCTGTTTTTTCAAATTGTTTTATACATCTACTCTCCTTTGTCTTTGGCATCTGGCGGTGGTGGCGGCGGAAACATAGAGTACACGTTCAACATGCTCAAAACGACCCCTAAGGCTCCTACGTTCCTCTTCTTCATCGGAATTTTCTCCAAAAGCGCCAACGCTAACAACGCTTGCAAGGTGTTGGTCGTGATGGCGGTAAACACTGGCTTGGCAACCTTTGCGATTTCTTGTTTTCTATCCTCGTCGTCGTCCGCTTCCGCGACATCTCTCACACACTTTCCTAACTCGTTCGCGCTTTGGTACAACCCAGCTACTGACCCGACGAACCATCCGTAATATGAGAGCTTTTGACACAGTTCGGTTATTTGCTTGTTCGTGACTAAACCGGTCGCGCCTAAGAATACGATGTGATCGAAAGCCATGTACGCCGACATTCCAATCGCTTTTGAGTACGCCACTAACACTTTCGCTTGATTCCCGACCGGTGGATTTTCAATCACCGGGAGTAAAAACTCCACCTCTTTGAAAATCCGAAACGGTTTCCTCGCGCTCCCAAACGATTTTTGCAAATTCAACGCGTTCCCGGGCGTTCCGTTGGACGTAAACATGGCTAAATACTGCAACAACGCCAAGGTTTTATCCTTCCCGTCTGATTTCGCGAGCAAACCTTTCATTCTGTTTGAGAATATAATCACCGAGTTCTTTTCTGGAAGTAAATCTTTTAACGAAGAGAGAAGCAGAGAAGAAGAAGAAGGCTGATGGTTGGTGGTGTTGTCCATAATTTTCCGCTCCGTCGTTTTTGACGATGATGATGATGAGATTGGAGATCTCAATATACTTACGAAACGACGCAAGACTTCTCTTTAACACGAAGAACGATTCTTTCTCGCCCCTTTAGGTCCGTTCAACACACACGCGCGCGCACGCAACAGATGAAAGGAGAAGAAGACTAAGACTACGACGACGACGAAGAGAGTATACGTGTGGGTGATACTATTGGAGAATTCAAACTTGTTCTCAGCAAAAACAGGTGTTTTGTATTTGATTTATTGATTTTGTGCGACGAATGAAGAAGAAGAATAGACGTATTTTGGGTACCACCGAAAAACTGGTACAAAATAAATAATGTAATAATTATACATTCATTCGCGCAATCTACCGTATGTAACTCTCTGTGCGAGTGCTATTGTCTACCCCTCGTCACCTCGTCATCATCGGGGTCGACGCTTTTTCATATGCCAAAATGTCTTCGTCTTCATCGGTGCCGACAAAGGCATTCTCCCAAGCGAGCGCTTCGACCGCACTCGGTCTTTTACTCGGATCGACGCTTAAACACTTCGCGATGAGTTTGCAAAACGCCACCGGTTGACGACCAGATAAGTCTTTGATGATCTTCTCCGTAAGCGTCGTCGATTGGATGATTTCGTTTTGATTCTTCACCAAGTCGCCGTAGCGTTCTCGCATATTTTTTTCTTGCGAAGGCGCAAGACGAAAGTCAGGATAAGTGAGCATCTGTGTGAGAATTTTCGCATCGAGTTCGAGCTCGGTTTGGTTCAAGCGATTTAATTCGGTTTCGGACATCGCCATCGCTTTCTGCTTCGATTTTGTCGTCATGTTCTCTCCGGCATCTAAAGAGTCCGCGAAGATTTCTTTTCCCGTGCACAGAAAGTACATCGCAATGGCAAATGCAAAGATGTCAATTTTCGCATACGTTTCCATCGATACCTGTTCGCCGTCGTTGTCGTTGATTCTTTCGCAATCGTTGTCGTTGATTCTTTCGCCGTCGGACGAGGTCGCAGGTAATTCGTATTTCCCGAGCAAAACTTCTGGAGCTTGATACCCAGGCGTTCCGCTGCTTGGATCGTACTCGATAGAACAGACCATATTTTTTTTCCCACCGCTTTGAAATGAACCCCCGTCCTCTTCTTCGTTTGTTGTGGGAACGATTTCCGGAAAGTACAACTCACACGCCGTTTGTGAATGCGCGACACCGAAATCTATGATGGTTGCTTTTCGATTGAAATCCTCTGCGCCTTCTCTACCTCTGATGAGAATGTTGCCAGACTTGATGTCGCGATGAATTACGTTACGTTCGTGACAATGTTTCAACGCGTGCAAAATACGACGGGCCATCGCACGGCACTCTCTCGGCGTCAATCGTCCTAATTTTCTCGCCTCATGCGCATTTTCTCCGTGATCTTTCAACAACAAGTACGATTCGTTCCTATCGGATTCGAGAAAGGCCGCAATAACTTCAACAATCGCTGGATGTTTCGGTAGCGTAGCTAACACGGCCGTTTCGACTTTCCCAAACCCGTACCCGTCTCCTTGAGGAGCATCGAAAGCGTCTCGGCCCGGAAAAGGCGCAGAACACTTCAAAACAGATTCACCCTGCGTAAAGAAGTCCGTTTTACTCAACGCGAGCGATGATAAATTGCTTGCGGCATCTTTCTGCGCTGAAAATACGTCCGAAAATGTACCTTCGCCAACAATTGTGGTTGGAGACTTCTCGTAAAAGAGCTTTCCCAAGGCGGTACCGTACAACGCAATCGCTTCTTTTTTACTTTCGTTTGCAAAAAGGGTACCATCAGTATCAAATACAGGGGTGCTTGATGCTAAGCGTTCTCTAACTTTCTCTTCGAGAGCGAGTTGTTCTATCGTCGTCGACGCGTACCGTTTTGAAGAGATGGCGGCGAAGTAGCTATTTCGACGTCGTCGCGCAACTTCTCTGACTCTCGTTTCCTTTTCTCGTTTCTCCGATTCGGGGTTCAGTGCATCACTGATACTGCTACTGCTAATATTATTGGTGCTTTCTTCCTCTACAGTGGATGATGATGATAACGGTGTAGCAATCGCATCGTACCTCTTGTTGTCTAACGCTCGATCCCACGGGTGTAACTCATCGTCGTAACTTAACGCCCACTGATTGAACTCTTTCTTTAATTCGTCCACTTTTTTTCCATCAAAAACTGCAGCCGCTGTCGAAGATGATTCTCTCGTTTGCATCGCTTCGACTTGTTTAGGCACCACATAGCCTGTCGAAGAAGAAGGACGGGGTGATGATGATTTCCCAGACGACGGTTCAGTTTCGAATAACCGCTGAGGTGGAGGTGATGATGATGGTCGCGAAATGATGTTACTTTTAATCTGCTGAGAAGAGAACGCGACGTTTGAATCTTCCATCTGTTTCAAAAACGGGTTGACTTCTTCCTCTTCTCTCCGTCGTAAAATTTCTTGTTGTTCTCGCTGGTGCTGGTCTTCGCTCCGTCTAGGAGGTCTTGGCGATTTATTTCTAACCGCCGCGGTTTGCGGGGTATCGAATGCAAACGTGATCGGTTGGAGAGATGCATCATCGCCGTTCTCTTCTCGTTTACCCCTTTCTCCTCTTTTCTTTGCGAATGTGGAGAAGAACGCTCCCGCGGCGACTGTGGTGACCACCGTCGCCCCGAACGCGCAATACGAAAGCCAAGTGGAAGAAGGAGTTGGTGGTGGTGATTGATCGCGAGAAGAAGATACGGATATGACTGCTTTCGCATCCTTCTGCTTCGTATTCGTCGTCGTATTCTTCTTCTTCGTCTCTTTCTTCTCCTTCTTCCTTTCTTCTTCTCGTCGTTCTCCGGTGAACCGCTTGAGAATATCAATATCGATTATTTTCACCTTCACTTTCATCGCTTCTCGAAACGAAGGCACGAACTCGTTCTTCTTCGACGATAAAGACGGCGACGACGACGATTTCGTATCCGCTTTCTTCTTCTTCTTCGCGCTTCTTCTGCTTCCATCGGTTGTTCTTCCCCCGACGGGTAAACTCCAAACACTTCGAATTTGCATTTTCATTTTTGAAATAAAATTTAAAGCGTATCTGTGAATGCTTTGTGGACGAATAAAACGATCGATCGATATTTATCGATCTATCTCTTATCTTCCGATCTTCTGAGAAAGAAGATCGCAGACGCGAAGAAGATCAGAAACGTTCTTCGTCTCTTCACTCGTTGTTGTTCGTCGTTTTCACTTTTGTTGCGAATTGTGTTAATTTGAGGAGAAGAAAGAGATATTTTTTTTTAAGTCGTCTTTTAAAACCAAAAAGAGTCGAATTTTTGTTTTGTCTGTGTTTTCTACGAACTGAGACTCTCTTTCCGATCATCACAATCATCACACACCATCCATCACATAATGAGCAGTCGAAACGTTTTACGACGAGGTTTGAAAACCTCCTCCTCTTTCGCGCAGTCGTTGCCGGCTTTGAAAGAGCGATCGGCGGCGGCAGCAACGACGAAACCGTCCATTTTCTCCCAAATCTTCGGTGGATCGGCGACGAAGCAACCGCCGATGGACGAACCTATGCCGAATGTTATCATTCCCGAAAGCCCGATCTACCCGAAAGAAGCGCCAAAAACTTTGGTCACGACGCTTTCAAACGGGGCCACGATTGCCTCAGAAAACACTCCCGGGGCGACCATGGCCGTCGGTTTATACTTGGAAAGTGGAAGTAAGTACGAGCAGCCGTACATGTCAGGCGCTTCGCACATGCTCGAAAGAATGGCTTTCAAAGCGACGACGAACAGAACGAACTTTCGAATTACGAAAGAGGCGGAAGTGATGAGCGCGAGTTTATTAGCCGCGGCGTCGAGAGAACAAATGTCTTACACCGTGGATGCGTTAAAAACGCATTTACCAGAGGCAGTGGAGTTGCTTTGCGATTCGGCTTTGAATCCGAAGCTCGCTAACCACGAAGTCGCGAAGATGGTGAAAGACTTGAAGAAAGAAATCGAAGAGCTCAAAACGAATCCGCAAGCTATGTTGATGGAGGCTGTGCACTCGACGGCGTACGACGGAGGATTAGGAAACGCACTTTTAGCCTCGCAAGAATCTATAGACGCGATTGACGGCGACGCTTTGCGCGAATTCATCGCCGAAAATTACGTCGCACCGAGAATGGTCTTGGCGGCTTCGGGCGCGGATCACCAAGAGTTGGTGTCCATCGCGAGTCCAATGTTGGAGACTGTCAGTAAAGGTTCGGCGACGACGACGAGCAAAGAAATTCCGTCGAAATATATGGGCGGTGACTTTCGAGTGAAGAATGAATCTCCACTCACGAGTTTAATTTTAGGTTTTGAATTCCAAGGAGGATGGAGAGACGCGAAGCGATCCACGGCGGTGACTGTTTTATCCATGCTGCTTGGAGGTGGTGGATCCTTCTCCGCGGGTGGTCCGGGAAAAGGAATGTACTCTAGATTGTACACGCGTGTGCTCAATAGACACGGATGGGCTCAAAACTGCACGGCATTTCACTCGATTTACAACGACACCGGCATCGTAGGGATTTCCGCCATGACGGATGGACAACACGTCAACGATATGATCGCCGTTATGGCCGAGGAGTTATCCGCGGTTGCAAACGCGAGCCAAATCACGGACGAAGAAGTCGAGAGAGCGAAGAACGCGACGATTTCTTCAATTTTGATGAACTTGGAATCCAAAGCTGTCGTCGCCGAAGACATTGGAACACAAATGTTGACGTATAACCACAGAAAATCGCCGGAAGAGTTCATCGCCGAAGTGAGCAAGTTGACGAAGCAAGATTTGTCAGAAGTAGCCGCGCAAATGTTAAAATCAAATCCGACGCTGTGCTTGTCTGGCGGTATCGCCGGCGCTGCGCGATTCGAAACCGTCAGAGCCATGTTCTAATTTTCGATTTGATACGTATAATATATAATATAAAAGTACCTCTTCTTCAAACGCGGAATTTCGTAAAAGTGTGTGCTTTCAATGCGTTTTATTGTCGTTTGGTTGTACCGTTTGTTGTACTTTTGTTTCAATTAAAATTCTACTATTTTAAGCTCGTGCTTATGCGATCATAAACACTACCAGTTGTTTAATCTATTTTCTCTCCAGCCTCCTCACATCTTCTCTCTCCTTTCTCTCTCTCTCTCTCTTCTCGAACACCCACCAATTTTTATTAGTTATCTTATTAGTTTTTTATTCCTCGGCAGCGGCGGCTTCCGGCTTCGCTTCCTCAGCTCTCGGAATTTGTTGACCAACCTCCTCGCCAGAGTAATCGCCGTGAACTTCCATCAACTTCGTTACGTCGAACTTCGGCGTCTTCAACATTTTCACCTTTCTCAAATAGACGTTTTGCAACGGGTAGATACCCGAGCACGACTTTTCAATCTCTTTACCGATAACTTCCGGGATAAATTTCAAAACCAACTCCTTCAAGTCACACGATTCGCACTCTCTCTTGATAATTTCAACCATCTTCGCGCGAATCTTACGGATTTGCGCGGATTGAGCGTAACAAGTTCTCTTCGTTTGGTCTACGCGACGCTTGGTGAAACCGATGCAAAACACGCGCATCGTGTACCCATCCGTCGTCTTCACGTCGACGAAGCACTCAATCAAAGAAAACCATTTTCTGACTAAGGAGCGGATTTTATCCGTGGTGAAGTCCATACCGTAGAAGTTCGTCAAAACGTTCTTACCCTGAACGTCCTCGCACTTCAAGAACATTTTGCGGAACGCTTGATCCTCGTCTTGGTTCAAGTCCGCCAACGAGCACTCAAAGATTCTCCCCTTCAAACCATCCGAGGCAATCTTCGTACCTTGCGTTCTCGTTTGCGGCGTCTTACCGACGTTGCGAACGGTAAACATGGACGGAGCCTTGATGTCATACCAATCCTTCTTGGAGAACGGATCGACGCTGTTTATTGTTCAAATACGCGAAAATAAGAAGAGAGAAGAAGAGCAAAATATGCGGTTAGTAAATTGGAAAGAAAAGAGAGCAGAGGAAGAAAAAAGGGCTAAAAACTGATGAGAACGCGCGCGTAAATTTCTCTGTGAGAGAGAAAAGAAACCGCGATGGTGCGAAGGTAACGCATGACTGCAAACGCTCGAAAGGCATCGGGCAACACATGATGAATAGAATTCACCCGTTTCGGAAACCGTCCGTTCGTCTGTACTCTACGCGCGCGCGCGACGACGACGACGAAAAGAGAATTTTTTCTTCCTTTTCTCTCTCCTCCTGTGTGTTTCGCGCAGTTTAACAAGCCCTCTCGTCTTGAAAAACGTAAATGCACGCGCTCACAGACATCGTGCGAAGAACCCCATCGGGTAAAAACGCGCGCAACACGCGAGTAATTACTCAGTGCAGACGCACATCTCAACCAGATTCTTCGCGGATGCGCGCATCCTCGTCGTTCGAGCGCGTTTTTCACGCTTTCCTCCCAAAGAGCACCCCATCGCGCACCAACGCGCACAGAAAAAAAAACGAACGCGTAAACCCGCTTTCGAAGAAAAAGGGCAACTCGCGATATTTCTATCCGAGAGCACACGAGGTAATGGTAACTTACGCTTTCTTCTTCGAGCCTTTCTTCCCTTTCGAGAGTCTTTTATTCTTTCCGACGGCCATAATGTACGTTCGGGCGTCAAAACTATGCAGGCAGGAGGAGGAGTGCAAAGCAGGCCAGTTTTTTTTTCCACTTTTTTTTCGAGAGAGGACGGCCCGCACAGGTGGCCCAACCACAAACCTCCAGAGAGCTTTTTATTTAATTCAGATAGAATTCTCTCCACACTTTTGTTTGGTGCTTGAACGACGACGCGCGCGTGAATAGTATTGAAAAGAAGAAACAGAAACGAATTAAACAACATCACATCATGTCGTCGTCCTCTATTGCGATGATGCCGAGCGCATCCTGCTCGTTTCGTCATCAACAGAAGAAGAAGCAGCCGCCAACGAAAAAACAATTCCACCAACAAAAAGAAGGAGATAAAAAGAGCGCGACGAAAACAAAAGTGCACGCTTTACCTCCACCGCAACCGCCGAGAGGTCCCAACAGAAGTCCGGGAGGGCCACCTGGTCGACCACAATCACCACCGTCGTCGGCATCCTCTGGTCCTGGAAAGAAACCAGGAGGCGGTTTAATCATCCCCGGCATGGAAGATTTCCCCACGGATGTGATACCAGGAATGTCTGCGCCCGGAGGGTACGCCGGAGGCGGGGGCAAACAAGGCCAAGTCATATCCATGCCTGGAAGCCAACCAGGACAGCAACAGTTTGGCAGATCACCGCCTGCCGGTGGTAACGAATACGACGCAGAAACCGGTGCTTTGAACCCAGACACGCCGATGGGAGGCGTCAAGTTTGGTACGAACGACAGCGGAGGCGGCGGCTCGAAACCAACGTATTTAGCTCCCGGGCAAGAAATGGCGGGTTCTTACGAGCAGCAGTATAAACCGCCACCGACGTTTGAAGAGCAAAAAGTAACCGATGAGTTGGATACGAATCAGATGATCATGATGCTTCGTCAACGCGCTGGACATTGGTTCCAGTTGGCAAAGTATATTCCAGCGTTGCAAAAAGCGGGATACATCCCAGACCAAATTTTTGACGAAACTGGCATTGAAAACAAAGAACAAGTGCTGTGGCAAACGTGGCTGTCAACGTATGCGTCTTTGAAAGCATCAAAAGATTTTCCGAGCGAATTGCTTCCGTACTTTGAAACGGAATATTCAGGCTCTCCGTGCTTGAGTCAGATCAACTTTTTACCGAGCGGTAAAAGAGACGCGGCTGCCGAGTTCATCGCCAGGAGAGAGTTCACAGAAGAACAGTCGCGAGAATTGGTGAGAGCGTACGAAATTCGCGACGGTATGGCTGCAATCGCGAAAGATTTCGGAAAATCACCCGGGGAGTGCTTGGCGTTCAAAATTTGGAGAGATATTCAAGAGTTGCAAAGATACGAAGGTGTGGACAAAGCGGAATCGATGCGCGACCGCGGTTTGCAATACGCAGAGACGGATAAATCGAAAGGAAGATTGGAATCCGCGACAGAAATGTTCAGAATGGAAGCTACTGGTGAAGTTAGTAATCTCGCGGCGGCGAAAGCTGCGAATGCGGAAAGCCGATTAATGGCGGTGCAACCGGTGTCCTCCGTGCGATTGGACTTTGAAGAGGTCGAGTTTAGACCAGTTGCAGTCGTGGGTGCGTACAGTAAGTTGACGACAAAAGCAATCAAGCTCGCGCAAGTGGTGGAAAAAGTCGGGACGAACGATCCCAGTAACATATTTAAAACGTTTAGACCGCAAGGAACTTCAGACTGGATGGCGGTGCCGAACTGGGAGGCGTTGGAGAACTCGAAGGAACCGATCGCCACATTCGTTGGGAACACCGCGAAAGAGTTGCCAAACATCGATGGTTTAAGTAACAAGTCGGAAGCTGCTATGCTCATTATCGATCGAGGGAGCACTTCGGCTTCGCCTGCGCATTATTATTTACTCGCGAAGAAATCCTCTGTCGTTTTGAGCGGTGCGGGCGAATCGGAAACCGTCGCCATTCAATCCGGGGCGGAAGTATTACAGATGGAAAAGAGTGGCGCGTCTTTGACGGTTTTGGGGAGAGTTGTCGTTGCAATCAGAGCTCCATCGGCAGGGGGCGATGGAATGACGACAGATGCGCCAATCGGATGAATATATACATATGTAGTAAAAACGGTGTAAATTTGGTGTAATTTTGGTGGTATGTTCGAAATAGGTTTCGTTTGTGCGTTTTGAGTAAGTCTAATACGAATTGGTTTCAAATAGACTTTGCTCTGATTTATTTAAGGTTTCACTATTTAAAAAATCTTCAACTTTTCTTGAAATTGTCTTCTGGCGACTATACTAAAATCAATTTTTGTGGAACCTTTTTCGTCAACAATTTGCGTAGCATAACCTCACAAGTGTACGCTTGTTCGGTTCCGCAAGTTGGTGTTGTCTAAGTTCACTGGACAGAACGTAATAATCATACTTGAAAATATTTTCTCGCGCTTGTAAGGTGCACAACGCGTTGTTTTGCGTACATTCGGCTTTATAGAAGGATACGAAAACACATTCTTTGTCCCGTTGTTTTCTCATCTTATCTTTAAAACAATTTTCTCATTTTCAAAACATAGAAAAAAAGGAAACGAAATGTCAATTCAAAAAGCTTTACCAGTTCTCGTTCCAGATGGATTTTATCAGATCAAGGAGATGCCGTTTATCGGGTCAAATATATCCACGGCATTTTTTACGACCGTGCTTTATTTTTTATCAGCGCTCGCCTTTTGTGGTTTGTTATACTTGTACAGCTCAGATTCACAAGCTATAAACGAATCAGTCGTAAGTGCAGAATGGAATTTAACCGGATATGATTCGTGCAATCCCTTACAAGGTGATCCTCGTTACAACATTCGTAAGAATTTTTTTACTTGTCTAGCAGACACCACTCTAAAAGTTGATGTGTCAAATCTCGTTCCGAGTACAGAGACGAAATCAATTGAACAAAGCGAATACATTCTCGATGGATTTACGTGTAAGCCTAAACAAATCGATGACCATTATGGTGTCACAGTATCATTTGATGAGTGTGTTGATTTATTGGACAATAAAACTGTAGACCCAAGCAGCTTAATTGAACCGTACTCAGGAGATCCGAAATTCATTCATTTTCCGCAAGAGTACCTGAAACTGACGGCATCTGATGGTGCTTCGAATGATTATTTCGGTAAATCCATCGCTTTCTACGGGA